>JGI24159J19872_10008487_pt1 | contig 13446 bp, 9 predicted proteins | sample Ectturendosymbi4_FD_19872 | JGI IMG/M metagenome (IMG submission 19872) | reverse complement strand
TGATTTTCTATTTTGAAAACACAACTGCGCTTCATATGCCTGATTGGAAATTTTCGGAAGAGGTCGCTACATGAAAAAGGTCGAAAACCACTGGCTTATAACATCAATTCGGCCAATAACGTTATTTATTCAATCCCCTAGAGGTGCCGTCATAGGCAAATTCTGTAGTTACCTTGCTCTGCTTGTTAACTCAAGGGCTGGTCCAAATTACACACTGCATTCACAAAACTAACTTTAAAATTTCCCTACCTCAGTCAGCTAAAATTTGATGTTAAGATCGATGCTGCAACAGATAACTGAAGAGTTCCAAAAACGCACGAAAAACCTGGTATTAAAACTCCTGTTAATCAAAAAAATCTATCGTAACACCCTGCACCTCTACCCAGCGCAAACTCGAAAACGAACAAAGAAAGAGTTACCTAATTCTTATATCAAGCTGTTGGCCTACCGACATCCGATTGTTCGATTTTCACAGAAAACGAGAGCTTGGTCCAGATCAAAGTCATTATAACCAGTCACGACTTTGGTACCGATTACACTAGCTCAAATTACACGGATCACCCCCAAGTGAATATACATTGAATAGACTGTATTGAATATATTTTTTATCATTCAGGATTTTTGAGCAACTTTGCGCTTGCCCTGAAAAACAGAGTTGCCCTGAAAGTTTTTGNTTTATTGAATATACTTTTTACATTCAGNATTTTTGAGCAACTTGCGCTTGCCCTGAAAAACAGAGTTTGTCTTGAAATTATTCATTGTATTGAAGTATTTCTTATCATTCAGAATTTTTGAGCAACTTGCGCTTGCACTGAAAAACAGAGCCTTGAAATTTGCCTTGAAATTTTTCACAGTATTGAAATATTTTTACCATTCAGGATTTTTGAGCAACTTTGCGCTTGACCTGAAAAACAGAGTTGCCCTGAAAATTTTCACTGTATTGAATAAACTTTTTACATGCAGAATTTTTTGTTTTGAAAACTTTTTTTGAAAGCATCCTAACACTTCCTTCACTACTTCATCCTCTTCTTCCACTCCATCCAGTATGACTACTGAATAACAGATTTCTAACACTGTGTCATTAGGGCCAATCACGACTCAAGGACCTGTGACGACAGCTTCTAACACGCTGGTTAATGGGATTCGGGATGCCCAGCAATAGTCCTTCTGACGTATGCTTCAGGAGCTCACTCGGGTTTCGTGATACCAGTTTCTGCTGTAGACAGGGGCATAACAAGGTTAGATGGCGCCCCGAAGTTCGAACCTGAAGGTCTTTCGAAAGCAAATATGCTGTTGAAGAAAGAAGCACTTGCGACATTGTTGGGACTTTTCGGCGCCCCCCGCAGTGATTCGGTGCCTCCGTAGTGATTCGTCGACCGGGGAATTGCGCCCCCCCCTTGCCACTCTCGTTACGCCTCTGGCTGTAGATCAGGACCCGTCTGGTGCTGCTGTTCGTCAAATTAATCCAACAGGCGTGTATGAGTGCCTCGGCGTTTTCTTTGTCAAGTTTACCGTTACCTGGTTCAGATGCTCAGGTGTCAGGTGACACTGCAGACCGTTCTCGGGTGATTACAGCAGGCGTCAATTAACTTCATTCAGAGGCCAAATGTGGGTCAGTCCGTCGCCGAGCCTGCTGAGTCGGATTCACAGCTGACACATCACGATATTCCGACTTCTCAGAATGACACCAATACTCATTTTTTCACATTTCTATGCCAGTTCAATCGCGTAACATACCCTTACCACAGAATTCTGCAGTTAACAGTGCAATGACGAGCAAAACTCCGTCATCTCATGGTCCGTTGCTTAGCAGGTTTGCATGTTTTACAGCGCCACCGTCGCGCATTGGCTTGTTGGTTGGCTTATTCATTCATTTGTGTGACTCACATCACGAAATAACAAAAATGCAAAAAGAGGAGAAAGAACAACATCAAAGGACAGAAGTTAATTGCACGCTGATGAGAATATGAAAATATCAAAAACTTCAGGTTTAGCAAATTGATGTGTACAGGGTCATCTAGTGGCGACTGAGGCCCCACGCCCAGGCCTGTGTTTTGTCACACTCTCCGACTGCAACGAGGATCGATCCAGCTCTCAACAGTAAACGGGTAGGTTTGGTCCACAAGTTTGGTCATTTTATGTATTACAAACATAATGCCCGCTTCTTAGCAAAGATTATTTTCAACACAATTTCCTTTCTTGGAAGTTTGTTCCTAACGATGGCAGTCCCACAATTAAGTGCCGTGTTACGAATGATACGAGAGGTGCCTCTGTTTCGGTGACAGATAAATACGTTGCGCGGAATAAAGTGGCTGCTGTCAGAGTTTCTAAGAAACGCTGTTATGGTGTTTTGGCTGAGTTCCTATCAATTACTAAGGGTCTTAGATCTTAAAACGCCTTCTAAAGACCCGTTTCAATGCCATAAACCTGCAACTGGCAGGCCTTACTTTGCCAGAGAGCGAAAAGCAGCACTGGAACATGCTGCCCCAGCGCGATTCAAAACACATGACATGTTGGCTTCATGGTGTCCTTGAACGTGCACTGGGTCCTTACGCTTCACCTATGCACAATGTGCCCAAAGATGGGAGCAAAGACATCAGAATTGTGGGAAATTTTCGTGCACTGAACCAATCTATCGTGAAACATACATATCAAATACCACGCGTTCTCGAGTTTCAATATAAGATGGAAGATGCAAAATATTTTTCAACGCTTGATCTTAAATCGGGTTTTAATCAAATCCCCCTGGCAAAGGAAGAATACAAAAAACGGCTATCTGCACGCCTTTGAGTGGTGTTCATTACACTCAATGCTGCTTTGGTTTACCTTACAGTCTTCAAAGCATGCAACGTTTACTTGATTGGTTGACCTCTGACCTTGACAACCTACTAGAGTACGTAGATGATTTCCTTGTTTTCTCGGCAACGCTGGAAGAGCACGAATCACACCTTTGGCAATTGTTTCAAATGTTAAGATATCCTGGTCTTAAAATAAATTCGAAACTGACAAGTTTTGTTGTTACCTCATCGGCGAGGATGGCATGAAACCACCACCAGAGAAACTTGAGGCCATTAAAAACTATCCCGAACCAACTACAGTAAAAGGTTTGAAATCATTCTTGGTTGCAGTTAATTTCTACACACCGGCTATACAGAATTTTGTGGTCATTGCTGCGTCTCTCAACAAACTTTTGCAAGGGAAAAAGCACCGCTTTGCCCCTCTGACTTTCTCCAAGGAGGCGAGTGATGTTTTCACAAACTTGCTCTGTGCAAGTATTTAACTTTTTCAGGAAATTATTGGGAGTGCATCTTGCGGTCAAACCGTTTCGACATTGTTTCGGTTCTAGGACAACCGCCAACCGGACAACTGTCAACCAGATAATTGCCAACAGGACAATTGCTGCAGACTGTGCATCGCGAAGAGTTTGATGCGCCGGCAGCAATGGTGTTGTATAGCATGAATTTATGTTTGCCAAAATACCAAATTTTATCCGACTTCCACTGCCTGGCGCGACAATCCGTGAGCTGCAATACTACGACATCAACAGAATGTGACTTTTATCAATACGTTCCCACGCGATTTCCTACAAATCAAAACGTGCTCATGAATCGTCGTTTGCTCACGTGTTCGCACGTCATGACATGTCTAATGAACACAAGTGGTACTGGATGGGTCACTGGAACGTGTTGCGTCGGGATCGTCCCAAAACGTACACTGTCGTTTGGAAAGGCAAGGCTAACATAGTGAGCATGGGCATTGGAAGGGGGCAAGGGGAGGCTTTGGAACCCCATGGGTTTTGAAATTTGATATTTTCCTATCAAGTTTTTAGTATATTTGATATTTTCCTATCAAGTTTAGCTTTTCTGTTATTTTTGAGTTGATAAAATGAAATTTTACCACTGTTTCGCCCCCTGAATAAATGCTTTTGGCTTCTACCTGGAACAATCCACTATTTGCCCCCTATGGAAAAAATCCTTCCGACACCCATGACAGTGAGAACTGACCGTTTGCAGTCGGCTTACGTGTTGGCTGACTATGCGGAACAGCGCATACGCCGCGTTCAGCCTGTGTGGTAGTGTTTCTCGTTCTGCGTGTAAAAAGCGATGTGTCACTCCTGCATTGCGCAAGCGTGGTAAGTCGTCTTCCTTGGATACGCATCCCTCACCTTTTTCTTCATCTTGTGTTTCAGGGAATGCGACCAACGACTCGCAGTCTGCCACGGCGTTGCTCTCTTCCGATCGAGTTTACACGCATACGCTGACACGCACGGCTCGTAGATCAGCATGGTTCCGTCCATAATCGGTGGATTCCTCTCTTACTGTACACATATGTCGGTTTCGTGTGTCTGGGTCGTTCCTGGAATCTTGGCAATGCGTACCGCTTTGTGACTCGTCTATCACTTTTGTAACTCGGTTCTGCGTCGAATTTTCGTCGATATGCAGCTTCGTTGCCTAGGCATAGGGCCTATGAGAGGGGGGCCAGCAGGAACATTTTTCCGGGGCCCGACAGCTACGGGGGGGCCCGAGACTGAAGAAACATTTGACTGTTTGTTACTAACAAACTCGGAATAACAGCTTTAGCGAATTAATCCCGGTGATAAAACTGGTTTGGCCTAAAGGATTTGGTAAGCTAATGTGATGTATTTTAATGTGAATTGCTGGCAGTGCATTTTCCTGATATGATTCGTTGATAGTTATTAGCAGTAATTATTTTTGTTGATCTTGAATGTTTCCTATTTTGTCGAATTTAAGACATTCACGAACATTCACGACTGTCCCAATCTGTCCACTGAACTGAATTTTCCTTTACATTTTTCATTTTCAAATATTTTGAAACAAATCTTTAAGAAAAACTCTCTCTAATAAACCAAGAGTTTCAAACTAAAAGATACTTCACGTGAAATTTGAATGGAAACATGCCAGTTCATCATAAAATAGAATCTAACAACAGTATCCCTCGAATGTTGCGCATGTGTGTAAGATAACTAAAACGTTTGAAATTAACAAGTAACTGCAGTGCAGGTAGGGGTGTAAGGAGGTTAGATGGGGCCCGGGGCAAGAAACAAGTTTGGCGACCCTTTTCAAACCTGGGGCCTTTCGGAAGCAAATGTGCTGTTGAAGAAAGTACTTCCGACATTCTTGGGACTTTTCGGCGCCCCCATAGTGATTTGGCGCCCTGGGAATTGAGCCCCCTTGCCCCCCTAGTTAAGCCTCTTGAGTGCAGGACGCGAGTGCTTATAGTGCACCTTAACCACTTACAGTTTAAAACAGTGGTCGCCAGCCTGTGGCCCATGTGGCTATTTAATGTGGCTCGCGGTCAAAAATAGAAGCAATAGTCGGTTGACAAAACGCTTCGTTCTGTTCCTTCATTCTTGTTATAAAACGTGAGCTCATTCAGAGGATACAGTTACACAAGGAGGTCGCACTCTCATTTCACTAGCAGCGTTTAATTCAACCTCGATCGACTCCATTCATTCTGAGAGTGCGGCATCCGTTTCTAATTTCTTACTTGGTAATATTTTACTATGAACATTTAAAAGTCATGTTTAAAAATGGTAATGTTATCACATTACTTGAATACCGGTGCGTTTCAATATAATGTTTCATATGATCAATAAATGAGCACTTCTTGTTGAAGTTTGATGCGCATTAATTAGCCTCAAGTTTCATTTATTTCAACATAAATTTGCAAGTCTCAGGGGCCCCAAATGGATTTTGTTCCGCCTAAAAAGATTTCTCTTGGAGGCCCTGCCTAGGCATCATGGTATGAAAGATCTTTAATACGGTAAATTTTTTGCGACGAAATCTTAATTTTTCACGTGGTAATTGAACCTTTCAGATCCTTATCACACAATAAGACAGACACTAATAAGACTCTGAACTGGCAAACTGCACCTCATGTGTTTTCTACTCGTTTTGAAAGCAACAGTTTGTGTTAATGCATGATCAATTTCATGGTATACTTCATGCATAGTATGATGGTGCCAATTCAACGCTGCATGACGTGCTGTAAAGAAGAGTGGTCTGTTTTTGCAATATAAAAGGATGTGATTTACCTCTATCGTTAACCTATATCTGATTCTGTTTTTTTTTCTGAGCGAAAGCTTCGAATGCAGCAAGTTTTAAATTTTTTTCACATACTGCAGGCGCTATCTCTTGAAAAAGGAATTTTTTTCTTACATTGTTATCGAATTATTCCACTGCCATTTCTCCTACGAGTAAATGGATGTTACCAAGGTAATAAAAGGTTTTGCTAAAATTTGCCTGTCACTGTTCGAACATCGACAAAACGATCATAGTCGTTAATCGCACTCTTCTTATTAAGCGTCACGTCTATTTTTGTTGGAGAAAGTTTGGAACACGAAATTTTGAAACGTTTATTTCCTGCATTTTGATGCTTCCTGTTCATACGACTATAGTAACTTTATGGGTGACATTTCCGTTGTTTTTCGTAATAACCCATATAAATATAAAACTGCTTTTCGAAACAAATTACCGGCTTTCACTAGTTTTGTGAAGTGACTGGCGAGCAGTTTGGTTTGACACGCGACGATGAAAGCAGAACAGCTTATACGCGTTTGGCAAAATTTTAGTTCTGTTTCATTCAACCACACGCTTCATTTCCTTCCTCCTTCCTTTGATTTGATTTCCCGCCACCTTCACTATGACTCATGAATGAAATGTAGACAACAAAACTATCGGAAATAACTCTTTCCACCCGTTGAAACAATTTTTTCCACAAGAAAGCATCACCTAAAACTGCATTTTAAAGTATATTTTGACCCTCATAAAGTTAAAAGATGAGTTTTTCATCAAGGTTTTAAGGATAAAATAATTAATGTTAAGCCTGTCTTTGGTGCACATTACAAAACCTGTTTTCTATTGTTGCATACCGAAGTCTTGATTTGCCTGCAAAAGACTTTTTCCCCAACTGAAGCAAAGCACTTTTCCTCAATGTTACCTTTCAAGAAAGTCTGTTTGCAGCGTTGGAGTCTTGAGATTGCAATGGCAAGAATCAACCAAGGAACTACTCAATAATTCTGCATTGTTTCAGGCGGCCCCTGCAGGCCTCTCTGCGCAGTCGGCAGCATGCGTTTTTACTCTTATCGCAGCGACCTGCGATCATGATCTGTGCTCGTCGTAATCGCCGCCGATTGCAAAAACTTTTAGTGATCCTCAATATGAAATTTAGTTGAGTGCGCTTTAAAGGTACTGTTGCTGACACATTTGATACGGACGTTGAGTATGAGACAAGCAAATAAATAAAAGTCGCGAAGACTGAAGCATGTAACTGTTGACAAAGAGGGCACCGGAAAAAAAATTGCCGGAAAAGTATTTGAAGTCACCAGTAACGGAAAACTAACGTGGTGGGCATTGTCCAAGTACATGATTATGCCTAAAAATTAGTTTGCTAATGTCGGAAGCACATCATGTTTTTGCTGCAGACTTAACAGTCACTGCTTACTGCGGTTGGTACAGTTGCCTGATAGTGAGCTAGTGGTCTGTTACGCCACAATATGAGTTATTTCGCTCGTGCAGCTGCGCACTAACTCGTGGATGTCAGCGCGTTTTCGACGGAAACCTCGTTCCTTTAGGCAAGCCCGAGCTTCACAGTTATTTCTTTGATTGTACCAAACGAACGTAAATTTCCGCCAGTTCGGATGTGTTCAACTCGACAAGAACCCGGTAAAATGCGTTGAGAGCACTTCGTAGTTTCGAAAACCCATCTGTCTTCTTGCGAAACAAGTGTTCGTTGCTTCTCAGCAAAACTGTACAGTAGATAAATTGTTCGGAGTTTACAAATCTTTTAGAGGAAACGACAACCGAGTCACTATTTCAAAGAGAATAATTGCTTTTTAGTATAAGCAAGCTGTAGAGTGTTAGGGCAGGTCTGTATAATCTAAGCCATTAAACCATAATGCTTTCTATTCATAAACCATTAAAAACTGTAATTGCGGCCTTATTGTATCACATTTCCTTGTTGTTTTGCAATAGTAAGTTAGGTGTTCAATTATGTGCAGTTGAATAGCTATTTTCCCGGGCAACTAATGGTTTGAGTCAATGATATTTATGTGTCGCACAAACCACAATTTCAGCGATTGGATCGAACGAACAGTGTCAAATCAGGCACTTCGGGCGGAGCACGTCAAAACGAGAATGGCAAAGGTTGTCGCCGCAGGCATCTCTTTGTGTATTGATACTGCTCTGTGCTGGTGGCTGCCAGTTTGACACAGCTGACCGGAAAACCATCAGAGGCAGAGAATTTACTGATTTGTCACGTTGTCCAGGCATTTCAAAGTAGCATACCTATAACACAGAAAAATCAAAGCCAATCAGACCAACTTTAAATGCACGTCAGTTTGAACAATAAAATAAGATGTGCCTTGTTAATTTCGACGGGGTACTGAAGAGCGGCACTGTAAACACGTTCTTGATCTGAATAATTAAGTCACGTGCAGAGCATGTGTTTGAAAGTTTTGAGAATATTTTTGTTTTGACAAACCTCTGCCTATGGCGGGTAATTCGGAATGTGCGTTACGAGGACCTCAATTTGTGCAGATGTCTTTGCAAAATATTTTTGAACAAAAAGGTACCAAATCCACCAAAAAGCAGCAACAAATTGTTGGAGCTGAAAAGATTTGCAGAAAACGAGCTGCCGCTAATGCTTCACATCAGGGGCCTACAAACTTTTTTGCCAGAGGGTCACATAAGCTATTGCACAACAGTTCGAGGGCCGCACACCTTACATAATGTGATTGTTTCCGGATATGCTACATTCTACGAAATCAACAAATGTTTCGTAAATGTATTATTTTTTCATTATTGACAATGTGTCTTTGCGGCCGGATAAAATGGCTTCGCGAGCCGGATGAAATGGCTTCGCGGGCCAGATTTGGCCGTAGTTTAGAGACATCTGCTTTACATCCACAAAGCGAAGGGTTTGACATTTGACAACGACCTAAAAAATGCAGCACGTCAGAGAAATACAGACGCGTTAATTTTTCAGCAGATTCATGACAACTGCGCAGGTTCTAAGAGATTAAGCTAACAACCAAGAAAACATAGACGGAATGGTGCAAACGATTATACATATGTCTGGGCTAGTGGCGGGAAAGTGACAGGTGTTATGCTAATTGGATATCTAGATATCATGTAAAACTACCGGACATGGCACTTTGGCATAATCAGAGATCAAACGGCATTGTGAGCATGTCAGTCTGCGCACGGTCATTCGTAGAAAGATAAAAGGTATTTTCCGGCAATTGTGAAATTTCGATATCCACTGGCAACGTACAAGTGGCTCGAAAGTGTCCTCCTTGTTTGGAATAAGGTTTCGCAATGAGAGGATGAACTTGCTTTGATCTCATAGGTTACATTTATGTGTTCTTCTTGTTAAGGCATATTTATGAAAAAATGTCTGGATACTTTTACACTAAAAATAGTAAATTTAAATTTATTTACTACAAACTAGTCTCTTACCTAACAGCTGATGTGGATATACTTTAAAACTAGTGCCCAGATACGATTTTTTTCTTACAAAGCTGTTTTTTTGGTGAAGAAGAGAAGAAAACCATATGTAAAGATAAAAACCTTGGAATAACCAGAAAAAGTTTTACTTTTTTTCAGGTTTTTCATTTATGGCCCTCGTTTTCTCTCTCCAAAAGCGTTTTGTTACAGCCTTGGTGTGGAGTTGAGTAGAAATTTAATAGATTGATGTTGCGTTTATTTTTATAAAGATTGCGCAAAAGCGCCGATAAAATTTTTCTACATGCAGTTGATAAAGAAATTTGAGTGATAAAAAGTGGTAGGAAGGCTTTACAGTATCATACCGTCGACATTCTTAACTACTGTGGCCACAGCAGCTTATAAGTACATATAACTGTACCACCATAGATCCTTGCGCAACGTACGTTCTTCCAATTCTACTAATTGGAAAACATAAGATAAAGCAGGTATTTTATTAAGCTTGCAAATGCACAGATGAAAAGTTGCTGTACACCAAAACAACTCATAGTCCGTTCCGCTACACAAAAGGTGTTCATTTGCGTACTGCACACGACCATTCTACATTTTTTGTCATCAAATGGAAATAGTTTCTCAACTGCGCTTCGCGCGTTGAAATGCTTACAACTGTTGTTCATTGACGTGACGGTAAGAAGCTCCCCGAATCTTTGGCATAAACCTACATGATTCTGACCCGAGAGTATGATATTGCAAACCAAAAGGCCACATACAATGCTATGCTGGTATCGTGCATTCATACTTAGAAATTTTCATGGTTATTGAAAAGAGATTGTCATACATAATAATCTGCTGTTTTTCGCACAACTGTTGTATTTGAAACACCAAACGATGCATTTGTAGTAGAACCAGTTTCCAAAACTTTACACGTATTCGCGCAATAGCATGCCCACCAGGGCGGGCAATAACGGTGCGTATGCATGTGGAAACTTTCAGAAATGTTTTCATCGAACAACGTAACAACTTGACTCACGAGACCAATGGTATAGGAGCTGGCGATCTAGAGGGTGCAAACGCACTCCAAAGTTTCGATTTATAAAAAATTTGGGCAAAATCTTAAAAAATTTGGGCAAAGAAGCTTCGGTATTTTTAACAATATTAATGGAATTATACTTCCTCGTTACTGAGTATACAAACAAAAATTTATTGTATTATAGAAAACATATTAAATATATATGCAATCAACAAACTGTTTCTAGTAGCATCGAGTTTTAGTTTATGAGAGCTGATTGACTCACTTGAAAGTTCTGGTAAAAGACGGCATTTCATTTATCTGCTTTAAAAATAATTGCACAGCGTGGGAGTCGAGTATACCGCAGGGCACCAACTTCATATTAGTAATGTCCATTCCAGGCAAGTATAGTCACAGCTTCGCGTACTTTTTTCAGCTGGGTTATTAAGGACCAAATTTCAAGTATCAAATTTTATATTTTCAAGTCTATGGCAAAATGGTAGAGGAAAATATAATGTTCCAACAGCTGCAGAAAATTTATAGGGAGAAAGTTTGCCGCATAAAAGTTTTTCTGCCAAATTTCAGGAAATTCGGACAAAAGATCCTTTGCATCCCCAAATATTGCCTGATCCTACACCTATGCACGAGACAGCATCTACTATACTTGATGAAACCAGCTGCACGCTTTAACTTTTTATAGTAACGATTAACGTTTTGTTTGAAAAAGCTTTTTTTTCTTAAAAACTTACGTGAACACCCTATGTGTCCCCACGACTGATAAATATAATTAATCCGAGTGTTTCAATTGCAAAATGCTACAAAAGAAAGCTAGTGACTGTACTTATCCAATTTAAACAATATATATATAACACGTTTGCTTTACGTTTCAGAAGAATAGAAACTAACACGGCCACGTGAAGATTCTCATTAGTTTTTGTTACTATAGACCTTATTGCAAAACAATACTGTGTGAAAAACCTAACAAAGTATGGCAGCATTTTGAGGAAACTGGTATATCAGAAATCAAACTATACTTACGGATCTTTCTGCTGACAATAGATATTATGTAATACAAAAGCACTTTATATTATTATTATTTCACTTTACAAGCAAAAGAAATGGAAAAGTAAATAGATGTAAGAGGGGATTCAGACTGACACAAAAATGTGAATAACAAGCAAAACAAACTTAATGATATCTATTGGGGTTTTTATTTTATCCGTTTTATTCTTCTGTGTCAAAAGCTCTGTTTCTTTTCCTGCTTCTTATAAATGTTATAACATGGTTATGGCATAACAAAGCCCATTTTCTACGTCGTTAACGTAGCTTGCATTACGTCGTTAACGTAACGTAGCTTGCAAGCTTGCAGCTTACATCAAAAATTATTTTGATTACAATGTAAGGACAAGCCCTATAGCTCCTAGGGATTTTCACTTTATGTAATCTATGCAGTGGTATAGGCGGTAAAAGATACTGCATGTACTGAAAAATTGAAATAAAACACGCGTAGTAACAAATAACAACATAAAATCCCGAATAGCTTTATCCGTTTTTTTGGTGAACAAGATTTAAAGCACAAGGAAAGAGAATATCTACGAGTTCTTCTGAGAGGAGTTGCCACTGTTTCTTGATCTCACTAGATCATTGCGAAATTAGTTTGAGTGAAAAATAAACTTAAATTTGCTTCGCACAAGAGCAAACCGCTTCTTCACTCAGTGAAGTGGAAAGCAGCAAGTGATTATTGAAATAAGACTGGAGGTTTCCCTCTTAATTCAAAAACACTTTGTATTATGGAATTCAAAACACAGAAAGGCAGAAAATGTATATTGTACTTACTTGTCAAATATTCCGCATGCTGCAAAAGTGAAAACTTTTGACACATGTTAAAAAGAAAAGACCACTACAAAGTAAAACACATACCAGAGCTTCCACTTAGTTCATGGTCCTACATTTCATTAAACCATGAGCAAAAAATGCAAATGTAAGTAGTGTACATTGCAAACACGTTTGCTTGTTGCTGAAGCTGCTACGTCTGCATTGAACGACTCCGGAACCAGCCTTGGCAAAAAAACACTTTCAAAGGTGGAGAGGTCACACCAATCTGCGGTGTTTGCTGCACAAAGCGTGAGTGATTCCACTTGTCTCTGACCCTGAGTGTCATTGTCATCCTTCAGTGGGGTATGAAGTAATAAAACAATACACAAACATATTTTACTTCGACGAATTTCACTTCAGATCATTCAGGGAAACAGCTGGTACTGCAGGGTGTTCTTACTTTTATTGGGGAAAAACATACTGACTGTCTTGTTACAACAATTTCATGTTCAACAGCATATTCACAATAAATATTCCCTAAGGCGTTGAAGACCACTGATACCGGATCTAAACACACATTTACACAAACATATTTCCCGCAGCATCCCGCTTTAGTTGCTTCCAACTGGGCGGAGAGTTCATCAAGATAAACAGCGAATAGATATCAACTCAGACTTATACCTTGTTTAACCCCATCAGTTGCATTGAAGGGTGTGGAAGGCAACTTCTCCACTTTACTTGCATGGTCTGATTTCTTTACCAACTCACCAGTAGTCTTGCTATGCACATAGATACAATGTGCTTAAGGGTTTTCAGATGCATATGAGGTGTTTGACAAAACTAAACACAACCTATTGTTTACACAATTAATTAAAGCACATGGCGTGACTTTGTTTACATAATATGTTTCAATATGTTTGAGTAAAAATACACGCATGTCGGTCTATTCGACGTACATCCAAACTGGCTGTCACTGTGTGGCAATAAATGGTGAAATGCAGGATAAAACGTAATGTGCAAATAGTTTGGAGATGGTTGTTGCAAGTAAAACAGGTCTGTAAGTACTGTTGCAACCTCTCCGGTGGTGTTGCGTTGATTGTGTGATTCACCACGAACGGGATGTGCGTGAAGAACAACACCATACATATATGTGGCGCG
>JGI24159J19872_10008484_pt1 | contig 13449 bp, 7 predicted proteins | sample Ectturendosymbi4_FD_19872 | JGI IMG/M metagenome (IMG submission 19872) | reverse complement strand
AGCGCAAATGCGTAGCGTTTGCCATGCCCTCGTATCAACTGTGCAGAAGCACCGGTCAAAAACGTCAAAACTGGTACGGTTTGGCAACCTACACTTCAAAGACAATCGGAGGTGACCATATACGACGGTTCGTATGTGGTTAATTTGTTCAAACAGAAGGATGTATCACAAAAAATAGACAATGTGTTTGCGAGCGTGACACTACACAACAATCTTTTTTATCATAGACCAGGGGTGGGCAAATAGCGGCCCGCGGGCCAAATGTGGCCCGCCACAGCGTTTTCAGTGGCACGCAGAAGCATTCAGCAAAATTTTCAAATCTGAAATTTCCTCGAACTTATAGTAAATATTAGTGTTGAGGCTATAAATCAAGATTTGCTTCTACTCTCACGAGAAGTTACGGCCCTCCACTGAACGCGGCCTTCTCAAAGTGGCCCCCAAGCAAAAATAATTGCCCACCCCTGTCATAGACTATCTGACCACCTTCACTGCACAAATCGTCCATCCACATATGTATTGAGGAAAGATACACTCTCTCGCAGATCAAAACTTACACAGTTTAGAAAAAATGTTCTCAACGAAATATCACGCAAAAGCAGCTTGAACCCTACTACTTGAATGAAGTTTTGCGATGGGAGCTTTGCAATAGTTACACCTATTTAACTGTTCCGTGATCTAGCAGTGTTTCCCAAACTGTGTGCCGCGGCACACTGGTGTGCCGTTGAAGAGGCTGAAGTGTGACGCGAATGTTTTATGTTTTGACAAAACCTTGTGCTGCAAATCTTTTTAGTCCGCATTGCATTGCTTTGGGTTTTAACTTTTCATCTCAACTTAGGAAGTATGTGTGTCGCAGCCAAATTCAGAATGTATTAGTGTGCCGTAACATAACAAAAGTTTGAAGAGCGCTGATCTGGTGGACAACAGCGCTTTGTTTGATCTAAGACTGATACCCTCACGATCACGACAAGCACTTCGCAACTGATTAAAGCAGTATTCGATTATCGTTTCTATTCAAATAAGTACACTCATATGTTTTTGTTCGTAACACGAGCTTTCTGTTTTTTTATTGTACGAATACGTTTTTTTTGGCGTGTAGTCTGGGTTTATTTGAAATCACTGAATGGGAGCCCTGCATGTGACTGTTTAACACAGACATCTTGGCAGGTAATGCAGCGAGACAGTGACACTGCTGATAGCGATAAGCTACGTATCGTTTCGTACTGTGTAGAAATAAACATGAGTATATCTGCAACAGTGCTTCCACAAGTTTAAAAAATCCATTGTAAGTGTGAGACTGTGATCAACGTTACCGAGTGAATAGCTTAATCAAATGACTCTTGTGCAGACTTCTTTTCACACCTTATAAAAATACGTGGCTTGTTAGAATACGTCTATTCAGACTTGTGGGGAATACGTCTTTATCGTGAAGGTTTAGTTGTGACTTCTCAGTGAGCACTAAGTGCAAAGCTACATTTGCTGTGGCGAGTTTTCGTAATTCATCTGCTCAGGTTTTTAATGCCTGCGTGGCGTTCTAATTTCGTAACTTGTCCGATAGTCTAAAGTTAGTAGACTTGACCGATAGTCTACAGTTAGTAGTTTTGTTTCTACCGCCGCGGTGGATTGCATTAGGCAAGTTCACTTTGTTGCCGCCTGGTGTCTATTGTTTGTGCAATCTCCACTTTATTGTAGGATTGCATTACATATTCTATTCTTGAGATACTAAGTCTACTTTTATGGTTGACCTATTCTACTAGGTTGTGAGGTTGTGTCGTAATGCTAAGGTTATCAAAATAAAGCTATTGTTGCAAGTTGCTCTAACCCATGTTTTACCTTAACCTTTCTCCGGTTGCTGCATGAGCTTCTGTGATGAGAAACACTTGGTATGTTAGTGATTCCAGTGGTCGCCTTTAAAGCTTGTACTTACCGGACGCCTGTGGCGAATTAATTCCACTAAAACGTTACTTGAGCTGCTTTTAACTGCATTTGACGTCTTGCTGACATGGTTGACAAACCAAGGCACAAAATTCTTTCCCCTTTCCGTTGAAGCCTTGAACACGGGATTGTTGAGCATGGACGACGTTCATTCGGGTACTGCCTGTCAAGCCTCGACATCTTGCTTCCTTGATCCACGCTCTTTGATTTGGTGATGTTTGGTCAGTTCGGAGCTCCTTTTCGTTAGTTTTACACACGGTGCCCTGCGTGGGGTTGTTACTTTTCATTTCAGAAGATTTGTTATTGTAGAAAGGTGCTTGTAATTCTTGGTAATGGACTGAGTGTTGAAAGCATAAGAAGACGTGAGCAAACACAACGTCACACCATGCGAGGTATGCGACATGTACTGTAGCGAATGAAGTTACTGAATTTTCATCAAAGTCTGCGTTATAAATTTACAGCGTTCCATTTTACGGGGAAACAGACATATCCAGACATTGGGAATGTCTCCTTTCCCTATAGTTATTACGTCCTCAAGCAATGCTCTATTTAGTAGTTGTTCAAAGCGATACAGTTGCCCTTTTCAATAGCAGTTTGCTCAAAAATAAAGGCAGTGTCCGAGTACCGCAGTGCCAAAAAATTGCCCAACTGGGCCGAGAGATTTGTGGCGGATAGATCTCAAGTGCTAGCACGAAAAGGATTTTCAAGCTATATTATATGCCTTATGAGCTGAAATGAAGAAAGGGTACGAAAACTATACGAAATATCGTTGATGTCGTTGAAAAAAATTATGCAATAAAAATTTGTTTGACATCTTGCTAAGTAACGTACGGGCGCCATGACGCTTAATTATCTCAAGCTTCTGAGGACACGGCGATACGTTATCTTAATCGGCCAAATTTGTGATTATCACGTTTGTCGATTTTCTAACCAGAACGCGCTGGTTCCGACCAGATCATGTAAAAGTTTCACTGTCGAGGAGTTCAGGCAGGAACAGCTCAGATTAGTAGTGGAGTTCGANATGAAGTCGGTGGCGCAGAATCAAAAGTGTTTTTTTCAATCATCACTTCTTTTCCAGCAACGTGTTACATTCACTCCTGAAACGCTAAACCCCAAGTTTGTGATGAGCAGTGACTGGCTGGTGTCGAAGAAACCGCGTCTTGCCTTATTTCAGGTCCAGTGCTAGTGTCTATTCTGATGTCCGTGCTGACTGTTCTCGATCCCGTCTCATCACTCGAGTGTCGCGTTTGCTCAAAGAAACTCTCTTCCCGCGCATGCAATGAAATCGCTTGTCCCATCGACTGCCCTGCCGAGCAGTGCGCGTGTGACGGCTTGTGCCACACGACTATAAAGCGTCAGCCGGATTATGTATTCATCTATGCAGCGTGCACGAACCAGGTAAGCTATCTGTGGGTCGTTTTGTTTTTTAGCATTCGTTGCTGCGGCCTTGTCTGAAATGGGCTTTGAAAAAAAGCATGTAGTTGCGGAGCATTTGCAAGAATAAACTTGGGCGGTTGCAGTTGTTCTGGGCCTCGAACCGTGTTAAAATTTGAGAGCTGAAATTAACAATCCGTTTTGTCTAAACTAAAGACAATGATTTTTAAATTTTACCGTCGTGTCGCTCCATACTATACCATTATCCATGACCCCGCAAGAACATGATTGTGCCTTGATTTCAGTTTCTCTGTGACGCATATTTTTTATAAACAGTTGTAACGTTTTGAAGGTCTTCACCGCTTGTGGATTGCTGCAATACGTAATCGATGTGACTGACTACTATTGCATAACAAATCAGTTGACGATAAACGGAAATTGTTAACTAGCAAGGTTAGCTTTCACTAACAATGTTTTGGTGTTGGTGGTGCACGGAACACTCAAAACAAGAAGTGAAAATGCTGGTTTACCTTGCCTTGCCGAAACAAGCTCTGAGCAAGCGACTGCGCAATATCCAATGTTCTGTCTAACACCAGTGGGAGCATGCCGTTTTCTAAAGACGGAATTCAGCCTACCGCGACGCACACAAAGCTAGGTGTAAGCTACTATAGTCTGTTTTAGCCACGAAGCGTATTTCGATATTACTAGGGGATCATATTTTCTTATCGTTGTTGGTTTGTGCAGTATTGCAACCATTCAAGAGTTCAAAGGAAGGAAGATCTGTTTTCTAAGCAACAGATTCAAGGTTTCTGCACGCAAGACGCACTTGATCTGAGATGCGAGTGCGCTAGCGATTCTTGCAACAATGTTTCGCAGTACTTGTCGGACGAGGTCTTTGTTAGAAGCACCACGTTACCTGCGATGACAAGTGCGAAGCCAGGTATGCAATTCACTACATTGCAAACGGTTGTTATCATTTGCATAAGTTCCGCGACGCTTTTGAAGTATCTGGTTAACAAAGCAAAATGCTGCTGCGAAAACTTTCTTGTCACTGAGGTATTCTTTGTGGTCATTCCATAGAATTCGTTTTCGTGTAGCTTGCTGGGACTTAATCGTATTTCGTGAAGGCCGCTCTCTTGTTAGGTTGACCGTTGTTGTGAAAGTCGTGGTTTTTCAACGTGGGACGGGAAGCTTACTTTTCATGGCCTGTTTGACCTTAACGGACTTGTTTTGGAAAGCGGGTGTGCGAGAATCCCTTCGTTTTGTGGAAGCTTCTTCCACAGTCTGTGCAAGCGACATGTCGCGTTGATCGCATCAGCGCGTGCTCGCGCGAGACGTATCGAAAGTTTTTTATTGTTTTCTCCAATTTTTTCTAATAGATTTCAATGAAAAATTTGGTCGCAAACTAAGAACCATGTGAAGTCTATCGGCCTATGTACACGCGCTATATGTTAACTAGAGCAGCTGCTGTGTGTATCGCAAGAGATTTTTGTTCACTGAGAGGTGCCATTCTAATTGACCCATACCTACTGCTCTTCAAATATAAACATTCATTTCAGCCTNGTAATNTTTAAGTTAAAATGACAGCTCGAAAAATTTGATTACTTTGAGGTCTCAGCAATAGACCTGGTAAAAACGATATGATTGCGTTTTCTGAAGTTAGTTAGCTTTGAATATTTGCTTGTCTAGAAATTTTTTGTGAATTTTTGTTTTGTCAATGCGAGTGTTGGGACAGCCATGCGTGCGTGAAAATAACGGTCCATTCTAATCTCCGAAACTTTTTATGTATCGACTCGTTTGAGTGGTGTTTTCCATTTCTGGTTAACTTTCACTTTGCAAAAATGGTGTTTTCTAACTGCGACCATGAAGAAGACTGATATTTGCATAAACCACTTGTCCAGTTTTACTGAAACNTCTTGTTTTTTTACAGACACATCNGACACCGTGTCAATTGTAATCGGGACCGTGNCAGGCACGATCATCTTACTTGCTGTCATTTGCATCGCGTGCTGCGTTCGACGTCNCAATCGACTTAAAGAAGAGGAATTTGAAGCGAAGCTGGCAAGTGGCAGTCGCTTGTCATCCGATGACGCAAGCCTGATTGGGGACGGCCCCTGGGATGAGAGCGGGAAGCACAGCTTCTCATGCAGGTGCGCGACTGTACTCAGCCAAAGCTAAGTTCTGTTTGTATATAGTTTGGCTGCGTTCAAGCTGTTTAAGCCGGTAATCTTTCCAGTTTAACCAGATGTGTGGACATAAAGTCTTTACTGATAGGGCTTCCTCTACAGTTGCACGAGAGGTGTTTGCCCATTTTTGTTGTCATGCAATGTTGTGTTAGCCGTTATGGTTGTGATCTTTGCATATATAAACCAAACAGCGCACGTCTTGACAAAGGAAAAGACAAACGCCTAGCAGGTGGTAGCAGGTTATAAGCGATATTTNGATGGACATTATTTTTTAGAAGAAAAAAAATAATGTAATAGGTTTTAAATGCACTCGTTGGACCAAATTTTGCAGANGACATTTCCAAAACAATAAATTGTGAACTCTCGAGTAAACGCCGCCAGCGCATTGGTAGAATCCACTGACATCGCAGCTGCGATAGACCTGGTTCATGCTGATTGTTTAAGTTTTATTTTATCAGGAAGAGCTCAGAAAACCGCTGTCACCGATGAAGATAGGTCTTTTTTTCTGGTTGCAGTGAACCTAGGGTTGATGCAAGTTTTTTACCTGGTGGATTAGAAATATAGTGTATACAGTGTTGATTAAAAAGAGTTTGTCGCTATTTGTAATATGTTTTTAAAGTTGTATTTTGCATAGTAAAGTTCACTGTGAACGGTAAGAAATCCTTTCTCAGCAAAGAATCAGACACTAAGATCTTACAGAGTATATATTTCGCCTACAAAGTAGGCATCATCAACTCTTATTCAAATAGAATCAAAATAAGAATATAGTTGTTTTAAGTTTCAACGCTTCTGCGACGAGCTTAGTATGAACGTACGCGGTGTTCAGATTCCTGCACACAGATAACGCAGAATTACTCTTGAAAGCAGGCAAGATGTAAAACAAGCCGGATGCGGTTATAGAGCCTTGTATCTTTTACCAAAACCGAGTGAAATGAAAAAGTAAAATAAGCTAAACGCGGCAATTATTCACAATTTCGTCAGCACAATCTGCGGAAAGCGCTACTACGTGATTTGTTTAAAGGGGCTATGTCCAACCCGCGGGCCGCATGCGGCCCAGTCGAAGGTTTTGTACGGCCCAGTTTAGGTTTTTGCTGTAATGTAAGTAGCCTACGTACTGACAACCTGTTCTTATTTTTATAACCTTAAATTAGACATTTCTGATGCAGGTAGTCCTCAGTGCCACATTATCACGTCTGCACCCCATGCTGGGAGAACTCCAGGTGTCCACTGACACTTTGGTGCAAAACGTTTTATTAGTTTTCTGATTTCTACCCTTGATCCATTGGCACTAAACCTGCCTATGAAATCAAACATTCGGAGCGGCTAAAGGTGCCAGACAGTCGTTAACATTGAAGTTAGGATTCGAACACTTTCAGTATTTTCTGTTCAACAAAATTTTGTTTGCTAAGATCAGAGTAAATCATTTAATGTGCGGCCCTCATTCAAATATCATTCAATGTGCGGCCCTGGCGAAGATAGTCACAAATGATTTTTGGCTGAGTAAGCAATTTGGGTTCGACATAGCTGGTTTAAAGTATGCCACCTATTTGCTGGATTGGTCGTGTTTGCGACGTCGGACGTCACAGTTGAAAACTCGGACGTCACAGATAAACCGTTTTGGGTCAGACAACCGACAAGCACTCCAAGGTATTTTCCCTGAGGGCAGGAGTACGTTGGAGGCGTGTCTGATGGCGGAGACAGGTCGATGCTTAATTAACGGTGGCTGGCTAGCACTTTTCCGCGCAGGAAGAATCAGCCACTGATAACTGTACACAGCCCCGTCGCCATGGGGGGCTTTGGTGGACTTACTCCCCCAAACAAAGTTCCAAGCCCCCCCAAATTGAAACGTGAAACACTATAAATAAGTGGAGTTTTGGTTAATTTTATAATGTCAAGACCCCGGGCACAAACGAAAACCCCCACTATTGAAAACTTTCAGGCGACGGTTCTGACTGTACATCGACCTCACGTTCCTTACAGCTGTAGCGGCTGCAGGTTTCTTGCTTGTTCCCGCAGTGTAGTACGCGTGAATGTAGCGAAATTTCTTATTGATCGAACGCACCTAGTGCGTGATAGCGAGGGGCACTCGCGAGAGATGACTACGAAAACTGTGAGGCTCCACATGCGCGGAATTGAGACGTTTACAGTTTTTCTTTCTGAGATGTATTCGATTTCCTTTGAGAGACGCAAAAGGAAGCCAGCAAAAATACACAAACGTCGTGATGCAATAATTGTGATGCAAAACTTAGTTTCACAGAGCCAGGAAATCCTGGAATACATTGGTTCCCAAAACCGGGCGCTACAAATGGTTCCCAGACCGGGAATGCTGAGTACACAGCACCCTCTTCTTAATTTATCTTTCTGTGTCCCTTTTTACACTTCCTCCATGTTTTGTACAAAAAACTTGATTCCGTTAAAACCGTCTCCCAATGTTGTCTGCTATTTTGAAAGACTCCCCACACTTGAGGGTCAGTCGACTTATGTCATTAGTTTACATTAACAAATTATCCGTAAATTGATACCATATATCCCAAAGGAAGCGTAATTGCTGGTTGCAAAGTGTAATTGGGGAGCAGTTAGTTCGTAGCTACCTCCGGGTGACGAATCGGTGCTGAACTGACAGCGTAGGTTTCTTTCACAAGTAAACCTTTTGTGGAAAACCCACTCGCGCATGTCGCTTTACGGTTCGAGCACACAGAACAAGATCTCACTGCCACGGAGCTTGATGAAATGCACTATGCTCGCGGCTCATTGTTATCAGTCACTGGCCTACTCACAACACCGCTGACAAAAGTGGCTCGGATGTAAAAACAACCATGACACGAGCTCGAAACTGCGCTTGCTGTCGAAAACGAAGTGGCTGGACGAGTCGATTGCGTGACTTCTTTCTCTAATGCAATTTCATTGGTTGTTTTTTCTCGAAATGCGATTTACTGGTAGTTTTTTTCTCTAATACGGTTTCACTGGTAGTTTTTTCTGTAATGCGACTTCATTGGTAGCTGTTTTTTTCTCTAATGCGATTTCATTGGCAGTTTCCATTTCATAATTGCACCATATACCGGCAGTAATCATGCTTTTTTAGACTGCTTCCCAACTTTTTTAAGAGTTAAGTTAGCCGGCTGACTTCACAGGCTTTGTCTGCCAAACTTTGAACAGCAACTGAAGACCATGTATTTCTCATCATTATCATCTGTGTGCATAACTTTTTTATTGTTGGGGCCACCGCGCGTACATGTCAGAATGCAGGTAAATCATTGATATTAAAACCCCGTTACAAAAGAGCTATTTACGCTTGTAAATATGGGCGGCGGAACAAGGGGTTGGGAGTTTTGGACGCCCACAATGTTTTAAGGAGGGTCCGTGATGCAATGGCTCCCACCACTATTTTCGTGAACTTGTAAATCATCTTCGAATTTTTTCTGAGTGCTTATATTGTTGATAAGGCAAGCTTATTTCAATCTCAACCTTGTTGTGTCGTTATACCGCACACATGTCGATCCGTCTTTCACTGATGGCTTGATACAAATCATCTTTGTGACCAACTAATGAAAAGTATGTTTGCAGTATAAGGAAGGTTGGGATGGTCGTGTGCGCACTAAAACATTCATATGTTCCATAGTTCCGAATACATTACTCGCACAAGAGTTTGACGCCCAGAGTCTAAGGTACAAAGTTTTACGAACGGATATGGTAAGAACGAATCTGGAAGGTTTTTAATTTAGAAATTTCCAGCATTGCTTAAATTATTCCCAACCTTGTTTATACAAATTGGGATTTTGTCGCAGGTTTACTTAATAGAGAACCATGTATCTTTTGGAATTGAAAAAACAATCTTCGATAAAATCACAGCGATTGTAGGTGCATTTTTGCATTCCAATCTTTTCAGGAATTGCGCCAAAAGGGCGTTCCAATGTTTAATAACAACAGGTGACATCACACATTCAATCCACCATGATGTTTTGTACGCAGTACGCCTAAAATCGAAACCAGGAAGCCCCACTATGAAATTTGTTCAACTGTTTGCGGAGGTATGTCGGTATTGTGCACGTTTTATAAAAAGTCGTAGAAAGTTATGTGTAGAAGTTTATTGTTAAGTGTCTTCACACCCACAAACAACGAAGTACAACTCACGTACGCATGCCACTAACAAGGAACGCACAGATGAAAGACCTCTGTGGTGCCAGAAAAAGCACGCGTATTGATTAGATGGCCTGAGCACGGTTGCTGTGATGCTTGGCAATTGCTAGCACCGCTGCATAGCGCATAGCGTAGAAGTATGTTGCTGTGAGCATAAGCTTTTTTTATGCGTATTGTGATCAAACGATATTAATGGAAGTGAAATGCGACGCAGGCAAATAAAGGCCCCAGAAAAATTGCCTTGACTTTGCCACATTAAATGTTTGCAGTGTTCGCGTATAAATGTACTGGGTGATATAGCTGGAGATATAAATGCTTCACGATAGTTGTGGTCTAGTGCAGCGCCGCAATGTATGTCACAGCATTTAAACAGGCTGAGAGCAAAGTGTTCACTCGTTCGTTCAGGAAATGAATTTTCGGTCTATGTGGTGACTCATGCATGGGAAGGAGGAGATTCGTATTTACCACGGTAGATACTCGATTTGCAATGTCCGCAATGCGATCGGGGACCAAAGACACCTCAATGCATTATACGAGAGTCTAATGCCAATTTGTAGTGAAGGCAAAGAAAGCAAATTAAGTAAGAGATAACAGAAACACCTAACGGAACTACATAAGTAAGTAACAGCAGTGCAGAGTCAATGCACTTAGGTGATGCACACAAGCCACACATACAAGGAAGAACGAAAAATGCTAGCACTGTTTCTAGTACCCGAGTAACACATTTCTTTTAAGCTGTAAAAATTTCCAGACACAGCTATTTTTTATTTGTAAAGGAGTTTGTGACCACATTTCTACTGCACTGTGCTTCAATATTTTTACCTGACTTCAAGATTTCTGAGATTTGGTTTGTTTGCGAGAAACTCGTTTCTTTGAATGACACAAACGTTTGAATGACACAAACGTTTGAATGACACAAACCTTTGAATGACACAAACCTTGCAATTCGTGGACGAGGATTATTCGTGCTCCTTTTGTGTCCCAGTCGGATTACTCCCTGCATAGCGTTTGACTGGAGATCAATTTCGAGATCGTTTGACAGCCAGACAACAGAACGTTTTCACCATCGTCATTGCCGTTTCATTTTCTACACCACATATTTGAATGTTTCCAGGGGCGTCACGAGGTTATATGGCGCCCAGGGCAAGAAGCAAGTTTGGCGCCCCATGTTGGAACCTGAAGACTTTCGGAAGCAAATATACTGTATTGAAAAAAGTACTTGTGACATTGTTGGGACTTTTCGCCGCCCCCCGCAGTCATTCGGTGCCTGGGGAATTCCTCCTCGGTGCGACCCTGCANGTGTCGCTCCTGTCTATCAANTTGAAAGACAATTCGATTTGTTTTCCGAATCATCTCATTGCGCAGCTAGACTTGTTTTCATGTTCAGCTATCTTGGGTTGTATTCCAGTTAGTTTGTTTTCAAACTTTCTTATACGGTCAGTTAGTTTGTCCAAATTTCCATTCATGTTTCGTTCATCCAATTTTCCATTCGTGGCTTGCAAGATTTGAGATATAAGGTCTTTATTCCCATGTTATGACAGCAGGACGCAGCGTTTTTGAAGTTTGTTAGAAGTACAAATTTATTTTTTGTATTAGAAAATAAAACCGTGATAAGGTGGTCTATGCGGAAACAGAATCCTTACCGCAAAATTTCCAACAGTTCTGCCAGTGCAACAAGAAACAGCTGTGTAATTTTTTTTACCTACCTACCGTAGCCAGCAATTGAACTTTTCACGGAATGTTGTGGCCAAAAATACTGTACCTACCAACAAGTATTGAAATGCTGAATCTCACTGCTCAACCGTTGTATCGGTTGGAAAACTGTGTTTTTTGAAACTTTCGTCACACGCAAATCAGATTGTTTTTGGTGCCGTGGACTTCAGGTGTTTGGATGACTTAAACGCTTTCAACTTTGCGTTGTGATGCTCAGTTCGTTTCAAGAAAATGTGCTCTGTTCTCTGCAGGTACTCTTCGAGCACGGCTACCCAGTACACTCGCGGGTCACGTGGTAACGCAATGAACCACAACGACCACCATTTGCCAATCGAGCTCCAAAAGATTATTGGTAAGCTTTGCCATTAGACTGGCTACCTGACTGGAATCCATTAACACGCACACGGATAGAAATGTGCTGTCAACTAGTTTGGAGGGTTGTGTGGGTGTTTGTGATATTTTATAAGCGCATTTTGTTTAGATGTGAACATATCGCTCGCTGTTTTTCACTTTTTGCGAAAAGTGTTTTGCAAGAATTTCAACAAAATGCGCTTGCAACGCAACTTTGGTTGTGCAGGTGTGGGCTCGAACATTTAGCAGTAAGCGCGGATTTGCGCAATCAACCGAAGGAAAACATATTGCTGTAGCAGTTATCATGCTGTGTGCAGAACTATAACTTGATTTGGATTTCAACGAAATACCCTCAAATAAACGTTTTCGTATGTTACATTTTCCCGAGATAGCTTTCAACTCCCGAACACGCTTTGCCATCGTTTCCATGCATTTTGTTTTCATCAGGGCGAGGTCGTTTCGCGGAGGTCTGGAAGGCAAAGCTTCAGCAGGACTGCACGAAGCCTCAGGTCGTATCGGTTAAAGTCTTCCGGCTCCGCAACTATGGCGCTTGGAGGCAAGAAAAGGACATGCTCGCTGAAAGGTTAGGAAAGGAGAAAACTGTGTTGATCGTCGATATGACTCGTTCCGAACGAGACACAGCGCTTTGACTAATCTCGGAAGTGTCATCTTGCAGTTGCTTCTAGTGGTCGTATCGCTTTGGGTTTTGCGATACAGCTTACAGTGACCCATCGCTTAGGAGTTGGTGGTGGTCCAAGGTATATATCATGTCAGAAAGCTCATGGAAATTGGGTTGTTGTGTTTGCGGCCAAGATTTATGAGCAAAGTTTGGATGATTTTGTTTATTTAGGCTGTTTTCACTTGGCGAGTGATCAGTCTGACTGATTTATGGCATTTGGAGTTTTTGCGTGTGGCTTTTGTCATAAAACTCTGGCTAAGTCTCTTTTCTTATTAGCTGATGGAGGAGTAGAGAAAAATTTGCGGTTAACGTCGTGTGTAGATCACTGCATTTCAACCAGGCACTAAATTTCGTAAATGCTGTCATCGTAACTTCTGAATTTTGGAAACGGTTTTGCTGATTTTCTTCTTTTCGTCGTAATGTTTGTACTCCCTCAAGCACGGTTAATCGTTGTGGTGGTTACTCTGAAGTGCAGAAAAACGCTGTTGCGTATCTCTCAGTGAAGTGAATTTGTAGTACACCCGTAACGCATTTCGTTAACTTTCCCGAACGCACCTGGCGCGTTGCGTGTAATTCGCTGATAACGCAGGTGGATGAGACACGAGAACCTGATAGAATTCTACGCGTCTGAACAACACACGGTCAACAGCAAGCTCCAGTACTGGCTGGTGACCGCTTACTACGAGCAGGGAAGTCTGGCACAATACCTTCGCTCTCACAAACTGGACTGGTTCCAGTTCTGCGACATGGCTTTGTCCATAGCAAAAGGTACGTTGCAGTCTGCTTGATAGTTGTTGCAAGTGGTGTGGATGCTGGTGACCGACTTGTGCGCAGCGAGACAGCATTTCCAGCGTTTCTGTTACTGCTTGGACAGTGCTCGTTTAAGTCTTTTCAAGGCGGCTGTTAAAGGCCAAGACTTTTAATCCCGAAGGTTTCCGAAACCTTTGTCCATAGCAAAAGTCCAAGACTTTTAATTCCGAAGGTTTCCGAAACCTTTGTCCATAGCAAAAGTCCAAGACTTTTAATTCCGAAGGTTTCCGAAACGGAAGACATAATTAAAACGGCTGTAGAAAGCTG
>JGI24159J19872_10008481_pt1 | contig 13450 bp, 10 predicted proteins | sample Ectturendosymbi4_FD_19872 | JGI IMG/M metagenome (IMG submission 19872) | reverse complement strand
TTTTTTCTATGGAGTTTAAAGTAAAATCAGTAGAGACAGGATACGGAAACATATTCAATCTGCACATGACTCCCTGATTATTAACGCATTCAACTGCTCAGAAGGCTTCACGTCCAGCAAGCGAATTTTACAGTTTTATTTTTGGAAAGATTCCCAAGGTTGCTATTATACCAAAAAATTCTGATTTAACTTCCTTTGATTATTTTGAAGAAATTCTCAACGTTTTAGCGGCCACAGAGCATTATTAATTGTAAAGCTTTTAAAGTGCTACTGAGAGGCGAATAGTACTTGATACGTTAAGTTTTCTTTTTGCTGAAAGGCTGAATTTATGATAGTTTTCATTTTTAGTCTTGCCAGCCTTTCAAACCTTGGTTGACGAACATCTTTGGCAGGTTTTTATATTTTTAGAAAGTTTAATTGTTTTCTACACATTTCCTACATGTCATAAAACTGCAAAGTCGCTGTTCTACTTGTCTTATTTTGCTCTCCGCACCTTATGCACTGCATTTCACGCATTGTCACATGCGCAAGAGACCATCGCACTGGTTCTAATTAGAAATGTCATCCAAAGCATAGGTGTGTTTTGCCCTTACGATTTTGAAAATACTGCTTGAGAGCAATCCAGCATGCCACAGTTTGTTTCCATCCTTTACATGTTTGTTTCCCAAAAAGAAACAGATATAAATATATGTTAGGCCAATGCAGCAACGTTAAATTGGGACTCATTCGGTTTCGGCAAGAGGCAAATATTCAAAGCTATCTGAAATTTTTGGAAAACCCCATAGACTCCGATCGCTGCGGAAAGCTTCATCACACTTAAGGATATTGTGTTGTGACAAGACTGACTGGCAAGTAGTTCGTCTCGGTCGCACGTCTATTGTGGTGTAATTAAGTTGTAATCGATTGAAATGGTACGTCCGAATCCAGAGTCGGTCCAATCCCGCTTTTCGATGCATTCACGAGCAGAAATTCGCCAAAAGGGTTGTAGTGCATACAAACCATCAACTTACTTTGTATTGCCGCTGCAAGATTTTGAAATCACAATCGATACCGCCTGTGCGTCATGAGGGCCATGTTGGCAGTGATGGATAACGTACAAGGTTATCGCAGCGCGTGGCCTTTATTGTTCACGTGAGTAATTCTCCCAGCAGGGAAGCGTGAGTGGATCCGAATAAACCTGTGTAATGAGAAATCAAAGACATGTTCGTGTAAGCAAAGAGAATCCCCTTCTGTGGCTGACATGAGAGCACTTGCTAAATGTTTTGAAGGGTGTTCAGCGGCAAAATATGTGGAATAACTTTTAACTCTGCAATATTTTTTTTAGAAAGTAACATAGGTGATCGTGATGGACTTAGTAACCTAGAAGTTTGTGACTCACATATTGCAATTTACTGATATATTGAAAAATTCTGACCAACTTTTTCACGATTTCGAAACTGGAATTTAACCGAATATTTACCGCAGCCATATCCATTGTAACAAAAACTGAATTGCGTGTAACAGGTTTAGAGTTTTATAAAGAGAACAATCAAAATTTCTTTCACCATTTATCAAAACTAGATAGATATCCCCTGATGTTGCTCGGGTTAAAATAATTCTTGTGAGCTCCATGCATGAAGTTGCTCGCTGTCCCTCTGACTTCTCAAAAATGCGGCCCTTTTTATTAACGGGCGTTTTTCAAAGCTCAATGCTGGCGTATGCCTAATATCGCATAAATCGAATATTGCTGCAAATATTGTGCTGTAACGAGTTCACAGAATTGATGAGTGTACCATTTAAAACTGTGCATACCATCATCGATCGGGGATGCCTCCAGTAGACTAATGCGCAGCACTTCTAAAAACTTTTTTTATTTCTTTTAAAATAGCACAATGCTTCAGCGTGTTTTCCTATCGAGGAAACGGTAAAACCGAAGCGAAACCACTCATCCACGGACAAGCCAGAAATCTATTAGATCAGTGGTTCTTAACCTTTTTTCCATCACGCCCCCCTAAAGTAATTTTCCTTTGGCTCACCCCCCTTTACTTTAAATGAGTTGTAAAAACAAATGTATCTCTTGGGGAATTTGTTTAATTTTAAAGTTTTGTAACAAACACAAGTCCAGGGTTTTGTTAAGGCGTTTTAGGGACCCGATTTGGGTTCCTATATTTGAAAATCGGGTCCCTATAAACAGAGAAAATCGGGTCCCTAGAATCAGAGAAATCAGGTCCCTAGAATCAGAGAAAATTGGGTCCCTACAGGGCTATACCGGGTACCTAACATTTCCCTTAGAAAAAATCCTGCTAAGTGCGTAGAGTATATATGCACACAGTCTGCACAATGCAGTTTGGTGAAAAGAGACACAACAGAACAAGTCATAGCAAGTTTGGAGGAAAAACAACAGGGTTACAGACACTTTCCTAACACTATTGTTCACTAACCCGTAACACTTGGTGCAACACTACATCCAGAGTAGGACCTGAGACCAACCATGGTCAAGGCCAGATAAAGTACGGAAATATTGTGGCATGCACACACACTCAAACGAAAAAACACTGCAACGTCCGAGCACTCAGTCACAAAGTAAAATGCGGTTGTGGTGTTCAAAGAATAAGGACGAATATAAACAATCTGACTGCATCAAAGCACTCAACCACACGTTGTTAGAATTTCTGCCTCGTTCAAGAAAGCGTTATATATTTTTTAACAATAAGGCTCCAAGATAGGAACGTTGCATTGAACCTGATGACTACTAACACTCGCTCGACACGGAAGGTTGTATAGATCCCTGCACCCAAAATTATAGGCCACTGATTGTTTGACAATTTTGGCCAATATTTGGTGCAACATTATTTTGCCGCATTAGATGGAATTAGATTCAGCATTAGATTCTTTTAAGCGACATTGTACAAGATTTACCGGTAGTCACAGATATGCATGTTCCCACTCTAGCCCTCATGCTTAATGTGTTTCGGTTGCTTGCTCTTGACTTGTGCGAACCTTTGCAAATTCTTTGTTTTTTTATTCACTCTGCATAGCTTTGCAACCGCACACTACTTCAAAGAGTGAATACAAATTACTCTGACTAATTGTATATCGGTTAAAACAGCGGTTCCCAAACACTTTCGAGCCGTTACCCGAATCAAGCTAGCGATTGTGTCTTACTGCCCTTAATATTTCGCAGTGATCGCTCATTATACAGAACAACATTTTGGTTCCGCGGTACCTCCAAAAAATCCGCGTATTACCCCCGGGGGTACTTTACCCCACTTTGGCAAGCACTGGCTTAAACACTATAACCGGGTTTTCGCTTTAGATTCCAGAATCTCAAACCATTCAAACGAGAAAAAAAGTAGCACAGTTAATCGCACAAACCGGATATTTCAATAGAATTGTTATTTTAATTTGTAGATTTAAACATTTATTCCGCGCCCCTCTGACGTGAGTAAAAGACGCGGTTCCGAGATTAAGCAGCTGAGTGTCGCCATTGGGATGGCCAGAAAGCAAAGTTACTCTTTCTTTGGCCGAAAAGTCGACGTCGTATGGTGGTCTGTAGCTGCCAAGGCGCATTTAAAAACTTAATCTCACGTTCAACAATAGTGTGGCTCAAGTGCAGTTGAATGTTCATAAATATACTTTGTCGTATCACAGAAGAACACGGCGGGAGTACTGTAAAAAATTAGTACCATGCAGGTTTACGGCCACGTTGCAGAAAGCTCGTCGAATTACAGAAAGCCAAAGCGTCATCACACGCTGCGTGGAGCTATGTAAAATGCGACAAGGGCACAGATGTTATTGTTAAAGGGACTTGGCATGCCGACTAAACAGCCCCCTTGCGTCACTGAATGCTTGCATGCAGACTCGAATTCGGCCTGCAAAATTTCAAGATACTTAACCCCGACTTCCATCTCTGCCGGAACTAAACGAAATAACATGTAACGGCGTAAAATTAGCACTGGCGTAACGTTTGAAAGGGACACATTCCGTTCAAAAATTTTCTATGTTGTACAGCAGGTAAGGGCTCGCTCCCCCCTAGAAATTTCTTGACGCACCCCTGGGGAACGCGTCCCCCTGGGGGGGCGCGCCCCCCGGTTAAGAAATACTGTATTAGATAGTCGAGTGTGCAAGCAACATATTCAATGGAGCTTTTGTTGCAGGTGGAATATTTCCAAGAGCAGCAACAAAAAACGAGGAGTTTAGCGAAGAAGAACGAATCAAACTTGCTTTTCAATTCACAATCGCAATGCTGAATTTGCAAACAGACTTGATTTTGAATAAAACATTTTCGTACAACATACTTTATTATACGATGCACCCAGAAGCAGAGTATAACGTTGGCAAAAAAGGTAAAAAATATGATCAGTGGTCATTTTTACCAACGTATTTCATATTTGAGTGCAGCGTTTTTGCTTTTCCTCACATCGCATTTTTATATAAAATGTGGAGGAAAACATATGTTTCTACACTGAAGATTTAAAGTATTTTAATGAGCCACAATTTTTTATTTTCATGGAAACTATTTGAAAATGCTTTCATTTTTAGCTTGTGAACAGATGTCTCTTGGCATAGCAGCTTTGGTAACAACATCGTCATCTCAGTATGTGAAATCAATGTGTGTTGCTAAGAAGATGCCATATATGCGTATTGGAAAACCACTTTTTCCCGACGCACTTGCTGTGAGTATAGAAACTGGACTGTATAACGTTATAACATCGTTCTAGATTATTTTGTAAAATGAACAAAGTTTACCGGTTGCATTGCACGATTATTTCTATAAATTAGGGAACTCCAAACTTTTTTGCCAGAGAGCTACATTACATGAGTTACTCCACAACAGTTCGAGGGCCAGACATCTTACGTAATGTGGTTGTAATGTGATCGTAATGAGTTTGATATGTTACATTCTACCAAATCATATGTCATATTTTACCAAATTTTTCGTAAATATATTATTTTTTCATTTATGACAAAATGTCTTTGCGGCCGGATGGAATGGCTTCGCAGTCCGGATTTGACCCGCGGGCCGTAGTTTGGAAACCATGCTATAAGGCAATAGTCTTTCGTTTCATCGTCTGTGTTTGGAAAACGACATGACAGTATTGGCTTACCAGTTTGAAGCAGGCGCAGTTAATGAGCAAGTCTAAATGGATTTGTGTAACACCTTAGTGAAGCAAAACCCTACGGAGCCTGCAAATCATTTTGATGACTGCAATTAACGGCAGGCCGAAGCCTGAAATTTGCTTACGGCCGGGGCGGTTGAGATGAACGCTCTTGCCCAAAGAGCGCTATTTCGATTCACTCTGTGGCCGTGGATCGAACATCCAACCTTCCAATTGAGAGGTAGACACTCTACCACTGAGTTATCCCGTCCCAGCTTCTTGTCACGTGGCATGTAACAACGCTAATCCATGCGTGAAGCCAATTTAGACCATCGAAACAACTCGCTTGCTGTTACCAAAAATAAAATGTATCAGCTCTTCCAAAAAGCAGCCCAAAGCAACTCAGTTACCACGTAAAGAACAACCTTAGTAATGGTTTACTTTACTAATTTTACCAACTAGAGATTCTTGTTTCTTACTCCAAAACCAAGAGTGATCATAAGTTTCACATGGACAAAATAAAAACTTTAAAATGTGGTTTCACCAAACCAGTGCACCAGATAATAACAAGCGATGATCGCGCCAACAGTAAAAATTACATAAATAAATAATCACAAAACAAAAAAGAGCTGATTTGAGATGTGCGAGGTTTGCTAGTTGGCTTTTTCTACATTAGGTAAATGAATAATTCTGAAAACTTACCATAAAAATAACCAGATGTTTATGTCCATAAAATCATTTACAGTCAACCCTGCTAAACAATACCTATTTTTAATACCTCTAACTGGGGTGCAGCCGTAAAACCCCAACGAAGTTAACATGTGTGCAGTGATAAAATTTCTTTCCAATTAATTGCAACGTTTATTCCGGCGTACATTCGTGATGATTTAATGTGATAATGTCCATCAACTTGAAACAGGGCTGCAACCGGCTGATATTTTCGGTTGGGGGAGCAAAATGATTGTAATTGTAGTACCTAACAACTAGACATGCTTTTGAAATTTTCGGGGAGAAATTGCCCGGTTGCCCAACCTCTGGTTACGGGCCTGACTTGAAACATCGCTACAACCTTACAGAGTGAAATACGCTTCTAAAAGATATAACAAAGGAATGCACTTCTTAAATTTCTTGAAAAGTACTGCGTATATCTACGATTAAACTTTCAGTAATCATACCAGTTCAATTTTTATTCTTTTCAACCTTACGTTTTCCAATCGACTGTGTGCAAAGACAATAGGCTTCAGGAATGGCTGGAGTCAAAACCCTATTGGCCTTTGGTCAACCTGATTCCTGCATTCATTGGCTTCTGAAAGTTCACTTGCTTCAGATTTTAGTGAATTAAGTGGACTTTCTTGGCGCAAACACTTAACAGTTTCACGCAAGGTAGGGTCAGAGCGCTGGGACACCGAAAAAACTATTGACCAGGTTGCTTTGTGAAGCACCCCACGACATTTAGGCAATTTTTTACCAGGGTTGAAAGTTCATGGCCGAATCATATTTGAATGTGGAGTTGTGATGGAACTACAAACGTGAATGGGGTTGAAGTCTGCTGGATGATCAGCATGTCAATAATCTCGGAAAGGTCTTTAGCTTTAACAATCAAATATTCTTGGCAAGTTTTTAGCTTTAAAAAAGCTGTGCATACTATAAGCTTGTAAAAGAATCTTGTTTTGAGTGAAACATGTTTGAGTGAAACTGAGCAGGTATTTTGACACCTAAAATTTAGCAATGCATTTGCTTTGGCTTTATCTTCTGTTATCATAAACAGGTAAAATTGTTGCAAGGCATTTTTTATACAAGGGCTGATGTCTTCACTCATCATTTTTATGTTAGTTTACTCTTCCACTTTCTGATGCTATTGGAACTACGATTGAGAAGGAAATGTAGGCTTGCATATTTCCATTCAGTTTCATTTTTTTCGTTTATACTCAGTTTCTGTACTCATTTCGGAGTGTCACAAGTGGTCTGCGGTGGCCGTTTCCGCTTGCTTGCGCCGGGGGCCACGCGGCTCCTTTCGCAGTGAATGCTGCACTGTGGCGAGTCAGTGGCAGCACTGCGCATGAACTGTTGCCTGGCAACCACCCACCAACGTCGACCACGAGACCACAAGTACCATTTTTCAAGTCTTCGGTATGACCAGGAATCGAACTCAATCTACCAGTTTTGGTGCCGCGTGCTCAATCAACTAGGCCAGTGGACTCAAACTCAAATTGCTCCGAGGGCCAAACGTGGACTTATAAAGTAATCCGGGGGCCGTATTATGACACTGACGCAACAGTGGGGGTACCTGAACCTTACTAGAAACAGCTTTTACATCTTATTTCCTGCGATAGGTATGATGAGTTATAGGCAAATCATTTCTAGCCGTCTCTACGTCCTCTTAGAAGGAACTTTATCATTCGCTGATCGAGCGCTTTTAAACACCGGTGAATAAACTGAATAACTTAGATGTTTCCTTTAAAAACTCCCAAAAAGCATCGCGGGCCACATGTGACCTGCGAGCCGCGTGTTTGAGACCCCTGAACTAGGGCATTTAGCAGGTTATTCCGCGGTGATCGTCACTTTCAAATCTTCCGTCAGAATATGAAATTAACAGCAATGTTTTGGTAGGTTTATGGGGCTCTTGATTTGGCGCCAACTCTCACGTCACTTGCTCGTGCGACTGCTGATCTGATCATTAGTTATGGGTGGTCAAAAATGGGAATTCTATACTGCTCCAGTGAAGGTTGGTAAATTGTTTCTTTGTGAGCTGAGTAAACTTCAAAAACATACAACAGTTTGAAAAACAATAACCAAACAAAAAATTGAACTTGTGAGCGCGTGATGAAAGCTTCCGAGTGTCCGCCAATTAAGTGGTTTCAAACGTCGTGAAGAAAACCTATTCGTCAGCTGCGTATAGGTCAGGCGTGTCCAAAGTGCAACTCGCTCGCCATATGCGTCCTGTGGGTGCTTCGCATAGCCCGCGACTTTGGTTTCAGATTGTGTTTTTTATGTCCCGCCTAAATCTGGATTGCGTTTCTGTGTCTGTAAGACGGCGGTTTCTTGCTACTAAAGAGGTTTCCGTTGTGTTTTGATGTGCTGAGAGCGAATATGAGAACGAAAGCCGTCGGAAACGAGTGATTCTTGCTTAATCCGTAAGGGAAATGCCTGGCCTGTGCTAACCTTCACCTCACAGTAAAGAATGCTAGAAGTAACAGCTGGCCTGCGTGCACCTTCACATGATCAGATTTTACTATCTTTGAAAAACGTTTGGACAACCTAGGCTTAGGCAGAAAGCCTAAATGTCGTCGACGTCGACCCCAAGTTTTTAAGAATAGATTTAAAGTAAGAAAAGAAAGTTTAGTTACACTCGCTTTGTACTTCCTTGAAGTGTCACGAGTGGTCAGCGGCCATCTCTGTTTACTCTTATAGTAGCCTGACAAAATTCCAGTCGCCTAAAAACCAGCGTTGCATCGCAGTTTTCGTCGCTGTTATTCTATATATAATATAGTGATTCTCAACCATGATACCTCAGTGTTCGGCCAAGCGTGTGTCGATATTCTAATAATACAAACAATGCAGATCATTAAAACTTTATGAACAGATTGTGCGAGGATACCGCCGGCTTCCGATTTACTTGAGGAAGGTGCCGCGAGCATCCTATTGCACTGCCAGGGTGTCTCGGAGGGTAAATAGGAAGCATTATTTGATACTGTGCTTTGCATGCAAGTTGTTCGCCACAATTATCCACGAACTTGATAACAATACCCATTATTTATTTTGTTGCATTTCCTTGAAGTGACTTCACCAATAGACGAACTTGTGCACGGATTTTTTACTTCGTGTTTGTTAAAACAGACATAAAGAGGAAATGACTTTAATGTAACAGGCGCTACAGGCTTGAAATCTGTTGACAGCCACACATTCTTGACATTCTTTCAAAAAGTAACCTAAGGCTAAAATGATATTTAAACGAAATTCGTTTCAGGAGTAGCACAAGTAGAGCCACTCTTGGATGTACTTTTTGTTCAAAAAAACGTGTACGTTGTCCCACTTCGTATTGTTCCATCTGGAAGGCATATGAGTGAAAGTTTCGACATAATCAAGCGGCAACAAATTCGAAACTTGCTGCTCATGTGCACCAATCGCAAAGAACTGCTGACCGTTCTACACGAGGTGAGCCCCACATCATTACAGTCAGTGTTCCAGTTTATTACAATACATGCAATTTCCTGTGTTTTTCCTAATATAACGTAAATTCTACTATATTTGCAAATCTGAATCTCAGTTTTTATTTTCTGACTTTTAATTGGTCTGCGAAACACTCGGAAAAAACCTTTCTAGATAAAAATTGTTTTACTGTGTAGATCAGTGGATCTCAACCTTTTTGTCGCCGCGGACGCCTTTCACTGCGCCCATAAACCGCGGCGGACCTCTTCGTTTTGTCAACGTTTTTTCGATTAGTGAGAAATTAGATTTGGTCGTTTCTTTGCGTGAGCAATGTGTACAGTAGTGCGTGCAGTGCATCGATTCGCCACAGCGCACACATCTATGCAAACAAAAAAACGAATAAAAAGGCTATGCTAAACTTCAGATTAAAAGGTTTCCGCAGACCCACTGAAAATGCTTCATGCACCCCGTTTGAGAACCACTGGTGTAGATAGAACGTTGCATTGCATAAAAGAGCTGCATTTTAAACTTTGTCAATACATACCCAAGAAGTTGTAACGTTTGACCATTTGCGATTGTTTAATGTCTCACATATTTATAAAATGCTTGGCAGTTGGTTTTTAACCAGGTGACATTTTTGCTGTAAAGCTATACATTGCTTTTATTTCTGTTTTTTTTCCATAAACCTGTTATTATTTGTGTTCCAGGCGCAAAAGCAAAATGTCTTAGATCACAGGTTCGCTTATATAATCTTTGGTATGGTAAGTATACATGGTAAGCGTTTTTAAATCTACTTGTATTACGTAAGTTTATAACTAGCGTTAGTGGAGCCATATTCTTCTGCATGTTCAGGATGCTCATCTGTTGCTGCGAGATCATCAGTACACCTTTGGAAGCTACAACATAACATGCTTGTCAATAACAGAACCAAACCTTTCAGCTTCTGCTGTGGAGTTGCAATGGACAAATTTTCTGCAATACCAGCAAATGGTAACTGTTTGGCAGTGAATACAAGAGTTTCATTTGTGCAACCACGTTATTTCCGCTTGAGTTACGTAACCTGGAATATGAAAAATCCTAATCAAGGGTCCCCTGCTTTTGAGCTTTGTGCACTTGCAACAAAAAAACATTGAACATTGGGCAGGATTTTGGCAGGTGGAAAACATTTGGGATAAATACAGGATTTCGCAGTATTACGAGATAAATTAGCAGGGAAGCAATCTTGAAAATGGAAAATGAGGTGCTGGATGAATTAAATTCACCGCATGTGCACCACCAGTCTGCAGATAATATTTTTTGCAGCCATGCTCTGCTTTCTGCTGTTTCCGTCAAACATGTGCTTGCTACCTGGCCCGTACAAAGCAGCGTTTCAAGATTGGGAATATTCTGCATGCTTGTTAGATTTTTGTGGCTGACTCAAATATCATATATTTCGGACCTGGTGTTGGAGTGCTCTCATTTCGTTGGAATTATACTTTACGTATGAAAAGTATGAGGGAATTTTAGTAACAATGTGCATGTGCAGGATCTGTTCGACTGAAAACAGCCTTAGTTCAACCTCATATTTGTCGACTGTAGTTATCAATTCCAGTGTAAATTTCTCTTATAGAGATACAGAGCAGGGGCCACGACCTACATCTTTTGACTGAAATCTCCTTATTACTGTAGTTTTAGTGCCGTTTATGAGTAAACCAGAGGTGGACGGAACATTATTTTTCGATTCCGCATCCGCTTCGCCAATTAAGGAATATTAAAAGTCCAACTCCGTCTAAACTCCGCAAAGTTCTAAATTTACAGAAATATATCTGCATGTTGCCTCAGAGTTTAAGTCGAATTGGGTTTTTCGTGTCGGGCCGGGTTCGAGCTTAAGTTTGTCAAAATCTTTTGGGCCAATTTCGGGCCTGCATATGATATTTTTTCGCAACGACGGACACTTTTGTCTGCAGTTATTGTTGAAGCAATCGCGTTTGTTAAATCTTCAATAAAAAGTGATTAGTTGTGAATTATTTAGTCATGTTACATTGCTACGCCACCAATACCCCGCAGTTGCGCATATATTGAATCACTCGGTAAATTTGGCTTTCGGGCCTAAATCGGGCTTCAAAATAAATGTCGGGCTCGGGCCCGGTTCGGGTTTATGAGTTCAGGCTCGGGCCGGGTTCTGGCTGTAAAATGAGGCCTATTTACAACTCTGTGTTGCCCACCAGTGGTAGCAACCTTCATAACTTACGTATAAAGTTTACTGTAGTAAACCGTTATAACGTATAAAGTTTACTGTAGTAAACCGTTTCTTTCCGATCTATTGCAAAATATGCAGTTGATGGAGCGAACAAACAATTTAAAAAACTACGTAGAAGGGTTTTAGAATCTGCTGCAGAAAATCCGACCCAAACAGAAGATTATAACAATTCCACGACAGTAACTACATAAATCCAAATGTTTTGATAATTTTCTGTGTTTCTCTGTAGGCCTACACAAGCTCGATTTTTTGCTGTTGAGGTTTAGCCGAGTGACCGAAATGTTTACTGCAATTTGAACACATCTATGGTTGGTTTTGTCTATTTCTGGGAAAGTTACAGGCAGCAAATACTATAAAAATCCATTTTCTTGAGGCACAACGGCATCCGGTACTACATTCGCAAAATGTTTGGAGAACAGCTCCAGCATAAATGGTTCGTGGCTCAGATTCGTCAAGTAGTTTATTTTCGTTTGAAGTTTGCTTCCTCCAAAACATGCTAAGAACTTCTTTGCAAACATCTTCGCGTTACTCACAGCAGTGATAACGTGGAGATGAAAAGCATTGCTTTTGGATTGGAAGTTGCGGAGTCGGAGTCGTAAGGAGTCGGAGGTTTTTGGGTGGAGTCGAAGTCGGATTCCTAACAACACTGGGAGTCGGAGTCGGATTTTTTTATCCAACTCCGGATGTCCAATTGAATCATTTTTTACATCACACTCCTAAATTGGGAATTCCTGTTGAAATGGTACAATTTATTTTTAAACCTTTGATGAAACAGAGATTTCTTGCTGTGCACCACGGTTTCCATTGATTTTAACAGTCAAATTTAATTCTCTTTATGTTAAGGAGTCGGAGTCGGAAATTTTGGAAAGGTCGGAGTTGGAGTAGGAGTCGGATATTTTTCCTCCGACTCCGCAACCCTGGTTGGAACACGTCGTTCTTACTCTAGGGCATGCAAACAGCCACAGTCAGAAATGATGAGAATAAATCTTTTGACAATAACAGAACATAACGTAAAAGCCATAGTCACGTAAATAGCTGCAGATGGTCAGATTGCAATACTGGATAGACGTATTTTTTATATCAGGAGGGTAGCTGTTTGAATTGGAAAGATCTGGTATGAAAATCCCCGTTAAGAATCGTTTTCATAAAGTCATTGCGAAGCACGGAGTCAAGGAATACTATGATGATAACAGCTCAGAAAATGTCTATGAAGCGTTAATGAGTTTTCATAGCAATCTATATGCTGATTGACTGGCTAGTAAATGTGTGTTTTTTATTTCAATACGGGATTTGATTTTAATGAATTGTAACGTACGTATGAAAGCATGGTCGTCGGAAGTTTTTTTCCAGGGAAGAGCAATATTAGATTTTTCCAGGGAGGTCAACATTGGTGAACTTTTATTTCACCAACTCGAAACTAAGAGAAAAACATTTTTCTACTAAAAAAGGTAATAGAAAAATATCAAATTTCAAAATCCAGGGGAGCGCCAAGGCCTCCTTTCCTCCACCCCTTCCGACATCCATGTATCAAAGGTATGTACGAAGTATTATTTGATTGCTATACTGTTTCAAAATAGCTGATATAGCTTTCACTTTAACATGTGCAGGTAGATTTTTTCACTGACAGGTGACCGGCGACAATGAGGTTTATAAATGTGAAGAATGTGACTTAGTTTCCTTGCCATCCTCTTTATGCTGTGCAATGTAATTCGAGATATGGATACTAGAACACAGTCTCAAGTGTCTCAGGGTAGCACGAAGTGTTTTCGCGCAATGTGGGATTCATACCGGTTGGTTTTGTTAAGCTTTTTCAGTAAGTTTCTTGAGCTGGTCCATCGAACTTGAAGCTTTTGGCGTTTTCTCTTTATATACACCTATATTGTCATACAGGGGCGCAGCCAGGATTTTTATTAGGGGGGGGCTGAAATTATGGAAACAAAAAACCTTGAAAAAGAAACGTTGCTTGCGATTACAATAGCCAAAG
>JGI24159J19872_10008479_pt1 | contig 13451 bp, 10 predicted proteins | sample Ectturendosymbi4_FD_19872 | JGI IMG/M metagenome (IMG submission 19872) | reverse complement strand
ATATTTTGGATACTGTTGGCAAAATAGATATTGGTCTATAATGACTGGGTATGGAAGGAGAGGAACATTTCGGAATTGGAACAATTTGTGAAATTTTGTTTCACCAACTATTCTTAACCGCCATTCACCAAATCTTGAGTTAACATCTCAGAAAACATTTTAACAAATAAAAAGTAGCAGTGCTGGTGCAAAAATACCTCACAAAAACTAACATTAACCCCAACCATTGAGGACGTTGAAGAACATGCAACACACGCGGCTGTCGTATATTTCCTTACTTGTGCATAGTCCACGTGTCGGTGTCTGTTGACTTCTCAGTGTGCGATGCTGGGAAGAAACCGCTGCATCCAGTCATCCATGACGTGCCGTAAAACCATCCTTCGAACCCTGTCCTGCAAGAATATTGGTCACTGGCGAACATGATCGACAGCAAGTTTTCGGAGAAAATGTGGGATAGCATCAACTCCAATCATATTGGAAACCTGCTTTTTTCACCACTTTGATTTCTCAGCCCGTGACTTTCGGATTGTGGCTTTATATGTTGTGAAATAAGTATACCATCCATCGAAGCTACGGTTATCTGTTTCCAAGATTATTCTGCCAAAAGTGTTAAGTTTGAAAAACTGGTTAGTGAAGTGAAGTATGCTCTTGCGCCTTAACTAACAGTGTACTAACAGATTTTCTGAACACAAGTTTTCCATTACATAGTTCTGAAACCTCAAGGAATCCGGATTCTTTTCCCACCGCCGTTGGTTGAGCTCTTGCCAAATTGACTAAAGGCCAAGCATAAAACTATTTTGATTCCGACAAGCATACATGCAATTGCATTGAAACGTATGCTACGGTTGTAGCGGTGCGATTTAGATTCAACTTTTATTAACAGATCTGCTTCAAAAAAAACTCAACATTAAAAAGCGTTCCTGAAACGCTGTTGTAAACCAGCGGTTCTCAATTCATTTTGAAGCCCGCAACCCGTCCGGAAGGAAAAATCATTTTTGCACCCCTTGCACCATTTGATCCATTGTTTTTTCTATTATCAGAGAAGTTCGTACAGAGAAGTTCGCACCCCAAGAAGTCCCTTCTCGCACCCGCTGGGGGTGCGAGCACCTCCAATTGAGAAACGTTGTTTTAAACTGACAGTCTCGTGACTTAAACCTGGGATACATTCTCTACCTACATACCCAGTAGGCGAGGATATTGTGCGAGAACGATTTACGCAGGTTAGGCATGTGCAGGTATGCTGCTGCAGGAGTTGTCGAGGACGAAGCGCTTGAAGACAAGCTGTTTAGGCCTTCACCAACTTTAAACAGCACATGTCATCAAGTTGAGAGTACCAGAAAAGTGTTAAACGACTCTGTTGCGTTAACCACGACTTTTCGGCACTCGTTATGCAGCAAACAAATGCAAGTGTTTTGTTCGTATACAGTGCCGTTCTCAAAGCGCGACCTGATTGAAGCTTAACGATCCTTTGAAAAGGAAGTTTAGCATAGACCATTAGAAATATCATGCCGAACAATGCACCACTTGATGTCGACTGTTTCGCACAATCATTGTAACATAGCACGGAAAATGATCTAATGCGTGCGATGCGAATTGGGCCGCTTGCTTGCGCCCATTGGCACCTATTTTCCACTCACCGAGACGTCGCAAGATAAATTTGTTTGGCAACTGTGAAAGCTTGACACCTGGAATCACTCTACAGCATTTTACACCGCTTACACAGCACTGTCAAACTTGTAAGCGATCAGAAATTGATGTTGATAATAATTTTGGGTCACTCTTCCAGCGTCCGTTCTTATTCGCACTTAGCGACGAACTTACGTAAGAATGAAATATTAAAAGATTACACATCCTATGACCAAACACCGTTTGCTGCCGCAACTTACTTCGACGAGTTAGAGACATCTTCCGGGCCCACAAAAATGCAATCTCCATTAATTAGTTGTAAATGTGTGTCTGATGTTGGAGAGTAAGGATACAACACCCTCAGCGTCTGTGAAGTAAGAAACTACAGTGAACAACAAAATGTCATTACCAAGAATTAAGCATGCAGTAGATATTCTGCCTCTAAATAAACAGCAACAAATCCAGCGTAATCCACCAAAAATGGTAGCTATCGTTAGCTCAATTTCATGAAGCTTCTCCAACTTACCGCTACCAAGCGATTTATTAAGCCAACTTCATCGACTTGCTGACCAACATCACCAGGAGCCATATGTTGCGACTACCAGGCTTTACTTTTGTGAGGCATACCGCGGTAAAAACACACGAACACAACAAATGTCACTAAGACTGGGCGAAAAATTCATTACGCCTTTCACCAATGAAGCGATAATCGTGCACTGAACGACAAACAACTCACAGCAATCTGTTTTGATAACCGAGGTGGACGCTGTTTTTTTTCACTGAGACATTCTGGTCATTTTTTGCTGCAACATTTTGGTCACTGAGACATTTCGGTCATCTGTCTCACAGTTTTATCAAAACTCACCGTAACGTAGTGTTCATTAGCCTATATTTTCAGAAATTCTGACCGAAATGACTTAATTTTTTTCGGTCAGTTCAAAAACGTTTCGGTCTACGACCGAAAAAGAAACANGGTGAACGTGTTTATTCGTTTGATACGACGCAGCAACGCCTTGTAGGCAAATTGATCAACTTGTCAAACAGTGAATGCGCTTTCATATACCAGCTTAACAAAACGTTCCGTTTAACAAAGTTAGTCATTCAGTGAACTAAATGGCTACGCAGTACCAGGCCAACGCACTTAATGCACTAAGATCTTTTGCAGACGCAATTCACACCTCACAATCTCCAAATTTAGGATCTTTCGAGTATAATCGTATTTCCCACGATGACTTGGCAGTGAGATCAAGCTTTTTCGCCAGTGCTTCCAAAGCGTTCAACTGATTCGCGGGAAACTTGTAAGCCAGAGTAATATGAAGCTGTTTGTTGCTGTGTGACTCAACTTTACTGTCTACAAAAAGTATCCTGTATAACGACATTACCTGTACTTGACGAAAGCACTAATAACTTGTATGACTTTAGCATTTAAAAAGAACCGGGTATATCCGGCCGAGCTTCGAAAAGTCAAAATTTGTCTAAACCACTTAAAATACGCACACGGTCAATCAGATGTTCCTGAAAACAGTGCATAAGCCATGCTCTGGAAATCAACGTTGTTAACTTTTTGACGTAGTTCCACCATTTTGCTACAAAAATATAATAGCAGTCAATCGAGCAAAGGTAATTCGCCTTTTAAACCAAAATGTCGCGAATGCATCAATGGGACAAGTTCTTTTCCCGTGTTATTTGNACTNCAGGGCTTTTGCACGCAACTGCTGATGTAAAAATTGCGCACCCTGGATTGCCTGGAAAAACACTGGACGTTAGAAAATTATCTAGCAATCCAGAAAACCTCCAGAAAAAAGGTGGCATATTACGATGTTCTCAAGTTCACTTAAACAGGGTTGTATTTGCATCGTAGATCAGTTTTCGCATTTTCAATCATTTCACAAAAATCAAATAGTGTTTTTCAGTTTTACCTGCAAGGTTACGCGCCTCTTCTGCAAAAAGGTCTGCAAGTTTGCGCAGGTAGTTGGCAGCTTTCTCTTCAAGAAATAAACCAACATAGTTTTGCGTAGAGAAGTATTCCAAGTCAAACTTTTTTGGCGAGTTTTCCTTTGACATTCGCTCACATGCGTTACTCACTGCACGCACTAATCGCGATACATTATCATCTTTGCACTGAAATAAAAGCAAGTATTATTTTCGACTGATCACATGTTAAAACCAGACCCGTATATCTATCAGGGTTGATGTAATTGGACCCAACCAAAAAAAACACCCGGATTTTTTTTAAAAGCCCACTTAGAAAAACAGTAAAACCCATCAGAAACTCACATTTTACTTTTCCTTTGAAAAATCTACTATGAAGCAAATAGTAAAATAAGCAACACACTTGTACAGTTAACTGTAATTTTCTATCAAACAAAACGAGCAGCATCAAAATTTAAAGGACTTTAAAAAAAGAGAAGAGTAATTCGAACAGTTCCAGTAAATTCTACTGGTTATCTTCTTAGCTCTGTAAAATCGATATATTTTAACCAATTTTTCTGCCCTCTCTGCATCCAAACTGTTTCTGATGTTGGACCATACAAAACCATATGTTGAAAAAATACACTTTATAGATGCTGAACTAGCAAAGCATTCACATAAACTTGACGTGAAACAGCAGAGTTTGTGTGGGAGTGGCTTTTCTCTGTTTGTTGTGCGCATGTTTGCCAATCCTCACCACTTGAGTGAACTGACCAACAACACTGCGAAAAAAAGATGGGGTACATTTCTTTATCCTTAATTTTGAATGCCATAATAGGTATAACAAGTTATTATCGTGTAATTCTGAAAATGGTGATATTGCATGATGCAATAAAAACAATTTAGAATGGGGTTCTTGTGCTTTTCTTAAAAAAACAACAAAAACCTGTTTTTTTGTAAAAAAAACAAAACACAGGATTTTGCAAAAAAACAAATAAAACAGGTGGGTTGTTTTTTCTTGAAAAAAAAAACGTTGTTTTCAACCCTGATATCTATGCATATCTTCGCGCAGTTTGAACTATGTACCATGGAACAGTCTTCACCTTAAAAAATGAGCATAATGTCACGTGAGGAAACGAGCTGTGAACTCCATTTCGTCCACAAGTCAACAATGATTGTTGCCAAAACTCTTCAAGAAGCAAACCCAAAGGACCTGTTTCATCAAGCACAAACAAATCATAGCGGCAACAGTTTTAAATTTAGTACAAAGGAAAGAATCAACCATACATCAAAAGTCCCGAAACGTTTTCACTGCGATCGTTTAAATCTGATGGAATGTTTTTCTGATGTACCAGCGATTTTTGATAATTTTAACATCTTGCATTTAAATCAGTGGTTCTAACGTTTTTTGCCCAGGGACCATCTTTTCAAAAAGAAATATCCGATGGAACACTTAGCTATGCTGACACTTCATGAAGACATAGTCGTACTGCATTGCACATAGGTCAGTGAATTCAAAGGCATGTTCAATCTTAGTCTTAAAATAATCAAGGATTGTGGAACTCTCCGTGGACCACTAGAAATTCCTGGTGGACCACCTGGACCAGGTTGAGAATCGCTGGTTTAAATGATACCTGCGCTTATGAGTTTTTGGCCCTATTGGTGTTGGGCTCAATTTACTACAACACTGCATTTTGACATGGGCCAAGATTGCGAAAAGTTACTGCGGTGGTTGTTATCGGGATAAAAGGTGGAACTGCAAATGGAAATCATTTGCCATTTCAAGAAATATGGAGTGACCATTCAGAGCACTTGCTAACGAACAACAATGACGTTCAAAAACGTAAATTTCAAACAATAAATTTATTTTGATTGCGTAGAGAAGGTTGCACTACCTTTATTAGAACCATAAATTATAGCAACAAAACATTTATAGTTTACAAATCACGACTAACTAACCACAACTATATTGAAACTATTTTTGCCAAGATGCAATTTTTTTGGCTGAGTTAGCAAAGCATCGAAAGAAAGCAGTATCGAAACGGCCAGTAAAATCATGTTGAATACATTTTTTCAACAAATTTTCTTTGTAATTCGACTGTTTTAAAGGAATGTCGTATTTTCACGGTCACATCAAAAGCGCATTTGTCTTCATCATCGGACAGAAATGAAAATACTGCCTGATCGCTGCCCATGCGAAGATCAGGAATTCGCGAATACTTATGTCTGTGATCCTGCTTGAAACTACACCGCTTTGTAGAATGCATTTCAAATGCTACAAATAACGTACAAAAAATTAAGGAGCTTCAGCTTTCAAATGGAACTATTTGTGTGTTTTTGGCATCGCTGAGACATTTTTTGCGAGCCGCGTTTTAGATTCGGGTAATCCTAATTTGGTGCTTAGTAGCGTAAATATTGATGTCTATTAAAAAATTTGTGCGCATGCATTGCTTCAAAAAATGCAATCCACCATGTAACCAGTAATTTTACGTAACAAAAAGAATTATATACCATAGCTTTGTGGAGAACAATTATTTGATTAAAAAAGTAAATTTGTAGCAAAACATGTACTGTCAATGTTTTTGAAATGATTTACAAAACTTTCCTAAAGAACAGCAGCCTTAAAGAGATCCAGGCAAGCAAAAAGCATAAAATGATTGGTTGTTGTCGCATTCCGTCACATGTGGGATACAATAAAAACTGTGGATGAAACCTTTAAGGACCACGAGCCACTTAAGTGGCAGTGACTTTGTCCAGTCAAAAGTTGCCGACCGATTGAGCTAGAGAGCTGATCAAACCCTCTAAAAATGCGGAAAGTCTTGTAGGTTAGATTTTTTTAAATGGAAAGTTTTGGATTTTTTGTTGGTGACGTCACAATGAGGGTAGGTTTACACATTTTGGCCGAAATCACTGGGCCCTGTCGACAACCCAACGAGCCAATTTTTTTGGAAACTAGGCTATAATCCGAGTCTTAAGAGTCCTTGATTGCCTTTCTAGCGTTTCTGGTGCCAAAATTTTGGCTCAAAAAACAAATTTTTGGTAAAAACTAAAAATCCNACAAAAGGTATACTTGGACATAACTCGCCAGCCAATTNAGATAGAGAGCTGTTCAAACCCTCAAGTCTCGGAAAGTCTTCTAGTTTCAGCTAAAAAGAATTTGGGAAGTTTTGTATTTGAGTTTTTGTGGCTGATGTCATATTAGAGGTAAGTTCAAGCTTTTTTTGGCTCACGTCATCGGACACTGGGACCCAACCCCAAACGGCAATTTTTTGTTTCTTCTATAAAAAAAAACTAGGCAAAAAAACGCATCGTCATAACCCTTGATTGGCCTTCTAGCATTTGTGGTTAGCATGTTATGACCTAGAAACCACAAAATAAATAAACAAACAATTAATTAATTCCCCTGGGGATAAATTATATAATTTGTTGTTTTCAAGTCATAACTTCCAAACTACAAACGCTAGAAGCCAACCAAGGGCTCTGAACGTGAAGAAATGAAATAAAAAATTGCACCTTGGGGTTGGGCCCAAGGGCCTGATGAATGTGGGCTAAATAAAAGCCTAAACTTACCCTATTGTGACGTAATCNACAAAGAATCAAATCCATAACTTCCCAATTTTTTTTCAAAACTTGAAGACTTCTCGCATCTTTATAGGGTTTGAACAGCTCTCTAGCTCTATNGGTCAGCAAGTTATGAGTGGACAAAGGCTAAGCTATAATTGTGGTTTTGCTGTTGTTGAAAGGTTCAGTTGCTAAACATGGCCATACATGGGAGTTTCATCCAATTCATTCGTCTATCAGCTTGTGGAATTTTTAGCAGTCTGCTCCAGAATTACTCAAAACAAAAACATGCTAGGCTGGTAAAAATTTTGATATAGGATGGTATGTGTAAAAGGAAATTGCATAGATTTTGAAAATGTCTGTACGATGTTAGATTTATACAGTACTTAAAATTTGCTTTATCGCTAATACACAGGTGGAGCAACTGCTGAATAGATAATATTATACAATTTGTCACAGGCATATTTACCTGCTGGACATGCATACAAGATAAAATCTCGTGGAGTGATTTGATCAAGTGTAGGATCCTTCACATGTGCAAAAATCCTTAAAAATATGAGTCAAGTTAGGTTTAAGCATAATTAATTGTGCGCACAGTAGAAAGAGGCTTGATGTAAACACACTTAGTCTTTCACTATCTGGTCTGTAAGTCATAAAATTACAGCCTAAACAAGACTAATATTTCACATTAAAGCATTCTCTCTTGCCATTGCATCTGAGAAGTCTTAAAAGAGGGATGTCTACAAAGATGCTCAGAATAGCTTTATCTGGATTCAATAGCTTAACATAAGCTATCATTCCACATCATTTCAAAAAAAGGCTCTCTATTATCTTCTTTCAACACTGAGAAGTTAAAAGGTAAAATACTGATTCGAAATACATAGCGCTGGCAAAAAATGAACATCATGTCAGTATTCCTTGCAAAAGTCATTACTACATGCCTCATGCCATCAATCAAAGCCACAGTTTTTAATCGGGGGCACACCTCGTCCAGGAAGAGTCAATAAATTTCCAGGGGGAACAATCCTTTACGTGCCTTACAATGTCAAAAGTTTTATCAATAAATTTACTAACAATTAACAATTATGTTTGCTTTTAGAACTTAATTGAAGTCAAGGGGCTTAAAACAAAGGACAATTACTTAAGGGAGGCATGGTAGAGAAAAGGTTAGGAACTACTGATCTAAGCTAATGTTTGCTATAATTTTTAATTCTTCACAAACACCCAAACAAAATGAAGATCACTTTTACAGCACACATAAGTTGCATTCATACTGAAACAATCTGCAGTTAATGCAGCATATCTTTCCAAGGTTACACGCATGAAAGGCTGCACCAACAAAACATACAGCTTAGTTCCCTTTGAACTCTATTTTTTGTGTATTCAACATCTGACATGCATTAAAAAATCTGCAACAACACTGAAAGCATCAGCAAGAACTATTTTGTACTGTTAAGAGAAGAATATATAAGCCCTATCTTGTGATTTATTAATTTTGTGTACAAAACTTAAGCGATGAAGCAACACCTTCAAATTTGCTGCAATTATTTCAAATATATTCATATTCAATTATGAAAAAAGTTGACACTTTATTCTGGTCATTTAATATTTTACATTATCAAGGACTTTTTAAATCACCCATATAGAACATAATTGCTAATATCCAAGAAAAAAAAATATGTGCTCACATATTAAATCTCAAGCACATGGGTGAAGCCATGATGGGCTGCAATAAAGAAGATAGGTGTATTTCTAGTATGTAAGTCAAAACTTGCCAAACCTCTTTGCTACAACATAAATATCTTTGTAGAAAAAGCATAGCAGTTGTTGTTAGATACCTTCTATTCATCACAATTAGAAAAAAGTGAAAAAAAGTTAGAAGTGGATACAGACTAACTAACCAGTCACATGCAACTTGAACTCCAGCATCTCCTGTAGCAGCCAAAGCTTTCAGTCTACAAAAAAACGAAGCGATTCAGTGTTAACTAGTAACAACTTTAAACCTAAAAAATAAAAACTGTTGAGGTATACAATTCTTAATAATTATTTAACTACATAGAATCATAGCAGTCATTTCAGTGAAGTTTCGTTTATACTTGGTTTCTGTACTCCTTTTGGAGTGTCACAAGTGGTCTGCAGCGCCCATTTCTGCTTGCTTGAGCCATAGGCCATCCAGCTGCTTTCGCAGTGAATGCTGCACTGGTGGCAATTCAGTGGCAGCACTATGTGTGAACTGTTCCCTTGCACCCATCCATCAACGCTGAGCATGAGAGTCAACAAGCCGCAAGTACTGTTTTTCAAGTCTTTAGTATGACCTGACCAAGAATCGAACCTAGTCTACTAGTTTTGGTGGCACATGCTCAACCAACTAAGCCATTTAGCTGGTTATTATAGCAGTCATCCATGGCCAAATGCCATCAATTTTGAAATTTATGTGTGCCCAGCTTATATTTTACAACAAATGGGATATATTTAACAAGTTTCATGAAAACTTGCAAGATGAATCAATGCCACAGAAATCAGGCTATATATATATTGAACAAACGTTTTTATTCTGCTTGCATTGCATGATACCCAAAAGTACCTACAAAAGAAGATCAGTTGCAAGTAGTGATGGGTAATTCAGAATAACATTGTATTCCAAAGTTATTCTAGAATCGCTGAATTGTATCCAAAATACTAAGTACTGTACATCCTGAACATTCAGGCATCAGCATGAAGACATTTTATTTAAAAAATAATCACCAGAACAACAAACTTACCTGCTTGACTATTTTTTAACAACTACAAAAAAACACAATCAAATTCCAAGTTGATTGCAGTACAATAAATTGAGACTTTCTAAATGTTCGCTTATTTATCAAGATTTCAACTTAGTAAGGGTAACCCCACACTGAAAAATATTTTTCTCTGAAGAAGGCGATGTGCCAGTCATGCAAAGGTACTTTAAATGGAATTGCTTTTGTAAAGACAACTGTTTAGAATTGTTGCACTACCAGCCTAATGTGCCAGCAACATCCGGTTGAATTTTAAACTTCAGATAGCTTGCACATTCTGTTATGCTTATATTCAAAAAACACAAACTAACAAGCAAGAAAAACTACATGTTGTGCTTTGAAAGTATCTGTACATGTACACAAATTATGCTATGCATGTTGTTCTTTAATTGCTTATAACGTGCAGTGCAAGTATGTGCTACTGTCACTCTTTAACATGGCATGTTATGATCTATTAACAAAATAAAAGTTAATAATTGTGTGCACATACCACACACACTTATGATCTATTACTAATTCGCTTCTTGATTAGGGTACAACATAATATAATAAAAACACAATAATAAACCAAACATACGCTCTCTCTTTTGGAAATCCCATGCTCAATAAAACCTGCAAGGATGATGTGTTTCGAAGTAATGTATCTGCTGCATTTTGCTGCAGAAACAATCCTTGTGCCTCAGACATGCTATGTGGAAAATATGAATACTACTACCAGGCTCCAAGGCAAGTATTCTGCAACATAGAAAATAACTGATTAAAAGATTTGCACAGAATAAGTTCCACAGAAAATAAAGTTTTCAGCCAGTATTGCTTGTACCAAGAGTATAGCACTACAGCCTCAGATAATGGTTGAGTTTGCTGTGGAATAACATAGCCATGTCATTGCTATGTGTGTAATAAGCTCTTGAACCACTCATTATGATGTTATTGTAATGCACATAGCCCAAATTTACATTCAAGATTGTCTTTATCACGCTACATTATCTGTAGTGTTGCAATTAAACTATAATAAAAATTTATGAAACTGTCAAGGGGTGCCCAATGAGACAACCAGTTTAACAGTTTTTTTCAGTGTCCCACTGCTTTAGCTTTAATTTGTATGAAATTGTCTAATGCTTGCGCCAATAAACTTAACTCTTTATCTCTAGGATATATGTGAAAAGATACATATCTTTCATGAATATTTGTTCATTGATGTGAATTTTGCATACATATAGCTTGCGTATAACTCAGTTATTAAATTTAACTAGACAATCTACCACGGTTGTGTTTGCAGTGCCCTAAATAAGAATTGCATAGTGTAGGTGACAACAAAGTATAGAGAAATAGACTTTATGGAGCAGATCCACATTTACATAATGCTGCAGCTTGTACAGCACCACACTACCACAAGCAACCTTTTTTCCCACATGAGGAATATCTAGATCCCAATTTAACCACGAATCTATTGTATACACCTTGTTATTTAATACTGTCAACTTGTTCTATTGTGAGACCACTGCAAGAGAGATTGATAGGGGATTTAAAGGTGAAATTTTAGAAAAGATATGAGTTTAGTTCTTGTGTAATTAACAGGTAATTTGTTGGCATTTTAGCTTTAAACCTTTCAAACATTTCAGCCAAATAAGCAAGACTTTTTCAACCAAATCTTTTACACTAATGTAAGACAACTCGTTTGCTTTCAGTTCTATTTCATCCTTCAACACAAAAATGCAGTTTAGAATGTTTCCTTTTGATAGCCAACGTACAGACGTGTGGAATAGGAAAAATTGTGTGTCGAAATCATGTCTTTGCAGAATTCTTTAAACAGACGAGTGTTGAGGCTTCCAGATTTGATGTAATTGATGATTTTTATTGTGGAATTCAGCACATTTTACAGGGAGTAACAATCATATTTCCACTGCAACTGCAGAATAAAAAGATTTTTACTTCTCCCGAACATCTACACTTGTTGTTTTCAGTTCCTCACAAAATAGGAACTCCTTTGTTAATGTCTCCTGAATGAATATATCTCATGAAAACAAGCAACTGAGCACATGAAGTAACATCTGTTGACTCATCCACAAAAAACATTAGAGTTGGAGATGTTTTCATTTAATTTATCACTTGGTCTCTCACATTTTCCAACATATCTGAAATGCGCCTCTGAGTAGTATTGCTAGAAAGAGATATTCGTCTCATGTTTGCCTTACTACCTTCTCCAAGAAGTAAGTATTGCTGTTTCCAACAAACAGGTTTCACAAGCGTTTTTCTCAATCGTGTGAGTTTTTCTGCTTGGCAATTTCAAGTGCAACTTCATATGATGTCTGTCTTCTTAGTGGAAACATCCGGCAAGATAAGTCTCTGACGTTTCAGACTTGCTTTATAACTGTTTGTGGCGTGATTGGGATGCTTTGTCTCTAAATGCCATATCAATATACTTAGCACTGACAGGTTTTACACCCCGGCAATACGCTTCTTCGTGAATGTTGACTGCAACTTCACAACAGTAAACTCAAAAACTGTTGATACTTCGGCTATCTTAGTTCACAACTCGTTTAAAACTAGAATAAATTATTTTTGACATGTTGGAAGGCTTTGGCTCAAAGTGCTCTATGAACTTTGAAGGTTTCACAAACTCAGCATCAGCACAGATAACAATGTTGCACAAAACAGCAAACACACTACGGCTTCACTGTTTTTTTCACCTATGGAAGTAAAAGCAAATTTCAAATACTCTTCAAAATACTTGCGTTTCTTGTCCATGGCAACAATAGAAATGGAAGTATCATGATACTATTGGAGGTAGAATATTTTTCCTACCTGCCTGCTGGCTGCAATTTCACAATAGAAAGTTGCTGGTATCAAGGACTACAACTGTTTTAGAACAAGAACAACTAAATACACCAATTGACACATGCAGTATATCACTTGTGGTTTACTTAACCTTAGGTTTTGACAACAGATGTGCAGGATTGTGGATGATAAAACTAACAGGTTAGACTATACAACAGTGGTCTGACGATGAAAAGACGTATATAATCTTCAGTCACGACTTCAGATGCATGCATTGCCAATCATATTTTGCAACATGCTGTGATATTTGAATTGGTAACTCCGATGCAATAAATTGCACCCCTAGTAAATTACAATATACGTTAACAAACAAGGCAGCTCTGAGAAGCAAATTCATTGCGATAACCAGATTTTGCGATTTGAACTTAAGTGTTAAGACAGAAAAACAACAAGTTAAACATATCGCGACACTGAGAAATCTTTGCGCACCCGTGACCCTAAAAAAAATTCACGGCCGCAGGTTGAGAAATGCTGCTCTAGTAAAAATAGAAGCAAGTCTCAGTTCAAGTTAGCTACTGCGATAAGTTTGAGGAAGATTTTTCTTACATATACGAGACTGATGATGCATTACAAAAACGCGAAACTAGTTTACCCATCAATAAACTCTGACTGATTTACTTGCAGCCTAATAAAACTTATTCAAATTCTATTTGAATAAGTTTCAGAAATATTGTAGACTTATTATAATGTAGATTTTAGCTAAAGCTACTTGTCTGAAAGGCCGCTGGGGCATCCAGG
>JGI24159J19872_10008477_pt1 | contig 13453 bp, 14 predicted proteins | sample Ectturendosymbi4_FD_19872 | JGI IMG/M metagenome (IMG submission 19872) | reverse complement strand
CAACCGGGCAATTGTTCACCCCGAAATTTTCAAAAACATGTTTGATTGTCAGGTACAACTACAAGTTACAATAATTTTGCCCGCCGAAAATAGTACAACAACAAGTTACGAGCATTTTGCTCCCCTCTACAAAAATATCAGCTGGTTGGGGGGCTCCGACACCCCCACGGTCGCGTGCATCGCCGACGAACAAAACAAGGACGTTGCGTCGTTTCCTTCTCGTCGTGCGTCAAATGACTCGTTGCGGCCGAACATCAAGTCTCGGTTGGTTGATCCTGACCCTGGGTCGTCGGTTTTTGTTTCTTACCCTGCGAATCAATTGTTTAAGGTCGTGGGTAGTTGTTTCGCATCGCCAACGCACCAGTCCCGTCACCACGTGGGGAGGCTGTGGTCCAGTTTGGTGGGCTTAGCCCCCCCCCACAAACAAAGCTTCCAAGTCCCCCAAATTGAAATGTGAAACACTGCAAATCAGTGGAGATTTTGTTAATTTTTAGAATGTTAAGTTCCCTCTGCACGAACGTAAAGATGCCCGCTATTGAACACTTTCTGGCGACGGTTCAGGATTGCACCTCTGCTAACCTACAATCCAGCAACTGTCTGAGCAGTACAACAAACAGACCTGCCTGACTTGCTCTGAACTGCCAATACACGCAGTGAGGTCACAGGCTCCTTAATCAGAAGTGAACACGGCAAGTCTGTTTACAACACTGTCTCAAAACAACACACGGCCTAACACATATGGCGAAAACACTAAAGCACCGAAAAACTGTGGGAGAAGGATAAAATGGAAACCGTCGAAACCGGAGGAAATTGTTGCACATCGGAGATTTTTCTTCAGAAATTGACACAACCTCTATTTTGTCGCGTGAATATGAACAGGCGTATGGCCAGGTTTCGTTGGCCGGGTAAAGTAGGCCAAAAACACAAAAAAGAGGCCGGGTAAAGTAGGCCAAAAACACCCCCACTTGTGACGCCCCCCTAGTGAACCCCAAACCTGAAAATATTTTTTCAGTCGAAACCAGATGCCTTGCCGAATCCGTAGATGGTTTGAACACCTCTCTAGCTCTAGCCACTGGCGAGTTATGGAATTACAAAGTTTGGTCAAATAAGTGGCCGCTGTGGGCCCAAAAGGGTTGGTGCTGACGTCGAACAGTGGCCACGCCCACGCTGACGTCGAAACAGTGGCCACGCCCACGCCACTCTCGTTTACTTGCGCATCGCCGCTTTTTAAAGAGAACCGGTAGCGATAAATGCTGCCGGTACTAAATGTAACGTTGCGAACTGATTACAATCCAAACTCGATACCAGCAGCACACTGGCACGGGCCCAGCCGCAAAGATCCTGATAAAATTTCCGAAGTATTGCAGGGCCAGCTGCGCGCGTTGGCCTTTCATCGGGACCAAAACGCGCCACGGGCAAAACAATGAAAAAGGCTTGCACCTGTTTGGGCGGTGGGGAGTTGAGCTCGATTGTGACAGGGCCATCGTTCTGTATGTGCACTTGCATGTAGGCGCCGAATCGTCCATCTGCGGGGGAAGCCAAACGGCGGCAATGATTTCATCACATCAACCGAAAAGCGAAAAGATATTCAAAACGAAAACTTATCTAATAATTGTTAATACTGTATATTGACAGGCAAAATTACGTGGTCACCCGTGTTGCCCTTTCAAAACAAGTTTTGACATTGACCAAGAAGCCGATACCGATTAATCGGTGCAACCCAACACTAAAATATTACTTTTGACGTCCAAATTCCAGACATTTGGGTCACAAATTTAATCTGGCAACACTGGGGTAGGTAGGCTCGACGCATGCCCGATGAAACAACTTGTACGATTTGGGGAAAGCGAGAAGGGCAGACGAGTGAAAAGCTTCTGCCCGTTCAATTGCAACCAGCGCAAGGTCTCGCAGCAACCCTGTTTAAACGTACTTCAAAACAGCGGCTGAGTCATAAAACTGAGTATTTGTGCATGTTGAATTAGGAAGGAACGGGATGGAATTTTGAAAAACACAGCTTGGATCAATATGCACCAGCCATGTTACAACACCCCAGGTGCTCGTTGTGGGGCGGAGGGCATTGAACCGTTTCATGGTCAGAACAGCGGCACAAAAAATGGCCGTTTTGAACTTTGACGTCACATTGGCCAGTTTAAGGTTTCTGCGCCCAGTTGCGCAAAGAAATGAGGCTCGGTCGAAGGCACTTGGAGTGATCCGCTTCGAACAAGTCAGTTGCAACAAAAACCAAGGCTGTGGAGTCGGAGTCCAAAACTGTCAGATAATGGAGCCGGAGCTGGAGTCTAAAATTCGGGTTCTGTTCCAAAAGTCCTACATTGTGAGGCAAGCGAGTTGTACAAATAAAACAATGTTTTTCAGTTTTTCAATGGAGTAAATCATTCTGGAGCCGGAACCGAAAACTTTAGAGCTGGAGCCTAAAGTTTGAGTTCTGACTCCGCGGCCCTGAACGAAACTACTGTAATGGCAGAGACCAACAAGAGAAACGGTAAATATCAACACAGCAGCAATAACAAACGTACCAATGTGACCATTACACCTCACAGCACAGGGTAGGGTGCGTTCGGTTAGGACCGAAGCAAAACAGGCGGTTGAAAAATTCAAGACTCTCAATCTTGATGCAAACGATCTGACTCAAGAAAACTGGCAATTACCTTTCACTTTATCAGCGTCGTAACTGCTCATCAGTTTCTCCAGGAACTCGTTGTAAAACTTCTCGGACTCTTCCGCCATCATGGCGCAATGAAAGTCCGGTTTATTGCCTTTCAAAACTGCTTGTAGAGTGAACTGCAAATAAAAGGTGAATCGAACGCCGGGTTATATCTTGATATGGCTGCAGTGCAAACATGAACGAAGCAGGCAGGATCTATATGGGGTCGTTGACCTCTGATTTCTTGCTTCAGAGAAGTCAGAGGTCAATGACCCCGCATAGAGAGCCTGGCCCAGAGACTATTGTATTCAATCACTTGTTGAACATGAATGGCCTACAGCAAAAGTAGTGCTTAGCTTCTTTAGCGATGAAACCCCGCATGACCACCAGGCTCGTAGACCCGGGTGACATTCGGTGTCATTGCCCCCGAATTTTTTTGGGACCCCTAAATTTTGTCATGCCCAGAAAGATTTGTTTTAAACATATATTAAACACAAAAATCTTGCCCCCCTAAAAATGTATTTTTCTCTCCCAAATCCTAAAGCCTGGTTGCGGGCCTGATGAGCACACGGAAGTGTTCGACATTTCGAGCTCACGCGCTTTCTTCAACTTCGCTGGACCTCTATCTTCGTCATAAACACGCTTTAGTTCCGCGTGAATTAAAATGGTTCGTTTTTTTATGAAACACGCTAACTTTATATTTCACATTCGTGTGGCCGATGCCGAAGCATTGAATGCTGGCGGCAGCGATTCACTTGTTGATATTCGTGGCATCGATTCTGAACTGGGCTCACAGTTTTTCCATCATTTATATAAAAATTTCGATGGCCTAACCAACGTAGGCATGACGGCGGCTTTTGGTTGGCGACTCATAACATTGCACGGGTGTGAACGAAGCAGCTGGCCAGGGATCACAGCAAACTTTTCTTTCAAGCAAACGTTATTCAGTGCTGTGCTGCCGCAGTAGTCATTGGCACTTCACTTCCATCAGCAAAAAAGGCACAGCTAACTTACACGATAAGCATGCTTCGCCCAATTTCAGTCGCACTGAGCAAAAATCGACACCATTGACTACCAGTCACTGTCTATACCAGGGGGGTGCTCACACTGTTTCAGCATGCGGGCTATTTATTTAATGAACAAGTCAAAACGATCTACCTATTACAAAAATGCAAACTATTTTGTTTTTATTGAATACATTGATAATTCTTTTTACAACGTACGTTGATGTAACTTGCCTACCCACATGAGCCCATATCGAACAACATAAGACAATTAACTATGCACATTTTTTGTCATTAACTGACTTCACTCTGATGACCTGCACTGAATGGAATCAGCCAGAGTGTTACTGTCATACGATCTGCCCACAGTATACCTTCGAGATCGACTGGTAGATCGCAATCGACGCATTGAGCACACCTGGTCTATACGTACGATTTGTCACGGCTTATAAATACCTATTTTTAAAGCAAAGTTGCGACACAATGTTTCAAAAATACAACACTCTGAACATACGAGATCTCTTCCAAGCGCATTTCAACACTGCAACCACTCGTGTGATTGGCTGCGCGCTTCAATATTTCTATACTTACGGTAAAAGCGTGATTCATAAACTGTTGAGAAACCGTCAACAAACGCCGTTGTCTTACCTGGCTGACGCACAGTATTTCTAATTTGAGATCGCTCACACTCTTGCTCCAGCGTTTGCCTTCACCATCGTCGAAGACACGAAGATTCAGCAGCTTTTTCACCCTGAGGAAAGCACACGTGCAGCAGGCTGCGACAAAAACTGCGATTTTCAAACCCAGAAATGCTTGCGAGCAAAGATCGTTACAAGACGGCTGTCTGGCGATCACACCTATTTATGGCGCATTTCTAGTTGTGCAACTTGGGATTTTTCGATTGTCAGAAGGTCAACAAAGGCCGCTATCGCCCAAATTTTCCCAAACTTGTTGTTTTTCACTGCGCGTCTGTAAATAACTCCATATGCCCACCATCAAGAGTTGCCAGGTTGGGATTTTTTAGGCCAAATTGCAGAAATCTGGCCTTGTTTCAAGTTGTTTGGCCTAAAATTTCATTTGGCTTTTTTGGCCTCATCTTAAGTTGGTTGGCCTTTAAGAAAGTTCGATTGGCCTTTTGGACTTTTTACGCTGAAAAAGAAAAACATTTCTGTTTCCATTTTTTCTTCAACAACCTTTGCAACTTTTTTGTGACAAATATGTTAGACCGACGCCTGCATTCTGGTGTTGGTAAGATTTCCGGGTGGGAGATTCGAAATGATTTTTTTGCGTAATCACTAATCACTGGAAATGCGTGCACTGTGTAGTAACTACTAAGCAGACTCAACGCCTTTAGACAGGTTTGCGTCTCTGCGATAGAAATGTGACAGTGACGTCGACGAAATGGAAGGGCTCATATGATTCTGGTCGTTAAGTACAGGAGTGAATGGGAGATGACTTTCACATGGGTGCAGAAAGCTGCCGATGGACCAGTATGCAAACTGTGGCACCATTGCACCCAGTGTGCAACCTCACAAACCATGAAACCCAGTGTGCAACCTCACAAACCAAGTCTGCGTAGCATCAGTAACGAGCTCCAGTGCAAGGCCAAGCAGGACTTTATCTCAATTTCGAAGAAAATTTCTAGTGATATTCTTGGAATTGAGATGTTTTTTGTGTCAAGGGAATAGCAATACCGTAAAGTTCGGCTTTTTTTCTAGCCTTTGAATAATCGGTTTGGCCTTTTTCTGGCGTCTTTTTTACCACTGTTCGACTTTTATTGAAATATTCATCTGGCAACCCTGCCACCGGCTAGCTTTCAATTACAAGTTCTGCAGTTGTCCGAAGTAAGTCGAAAGCACATTATTTTTAATATTTAAGGTTTGCGACGCCATTGACCAGAATCTTATAACTCTTTTAATCCACGTTTGAGAATAAAACCCCATCTCGACATACGAAAGTGATGTAATTCTTTCTATAACACCAAACAGATTCATATGCAAAATGTATTATCAGATTAGAAGTTTTTTAACATTGCCTTGGAGTGCATCCTATTTTTCCACATGGGTGATGTTCAACCATCGTGGGCATGCTTTCTGTCATATTATCAGGCCCGTCGCCAGGATTTAACAGCAGGGGGGGCAAAAACCAGAAGGGGGGGGTCACATTTTTAAAAAAATACAGTACTCTTTCCAAATTTAAGTGTATTTCAAACGGTTGATCATTTTGCTTTGTGTAAGTAATTTTACGAGATTCGGAAAGCGCAACTCTACAAAATTGGTTAGGCAATCTAACAACTGCTCACAACCCTGCCATTGCTGCACTGGCCAATTTACCTTCCAACAATGGAAGCCAACTTACAAAAGGCATTTGCAATTTCTTAATTGTGAATAATGTCCCTAAATGCTGAAGTCGGAAAATTTCCGTCATGATGCAAAAAACAAATCAACCATTTCGCAGGTCCGTCTGGAAAAAGGAATGTAGTGGCGCTAGGAGTACAGGCGTACCCAGGGGGGCAAAGCGGCCACGCTCACCCAAAATTTCTAGTATATCTTGTCGTTTTGTGCTTCATGACGTGGCGTCTCAATCCAAATGCTGGTGCTCGTTTAAATTGAAAATATTTGCCCCCTAAATCTAGGGTTGGCTACGCTACTGGCCAGGAGGTGTAACGTGTAACATCCACCGGTGTGAGCCAAATTTAACGTCTCCCCCTGCATGCTTCTTCACATGAAATGTGCATATTCTTGCAAAGATTGACACCAGCTCTTCACAAAATTTCCTAAAGCCTTGCACAACGTTTTCATTTCGTAAAAATATGAATTGCCGACCTTTTCCTTCAATGGTTTGCATCCCTACCGCTACAAAGTGCCCCAAATCGCACAGTCACACATGTTATTTCCTTTAGTTTTGCCTCTTAGGGCACGTGGTCCCTACCTCCGCCTTGTGACGCCTCTGGAAACACGTTAACCTGATCAAAAGGAAACGCATTACACACGTATTATTTGCAAGAGGTCGTGCGCAGGGGCGTACCGATGTTATCTGGCGCCCCCATGTTTGAACCTAAGGTCTTTCGGGAGAAAATGTACTGTACTGAAGAAGTACTTGCGACATTGTTGGGATTTTGCGGCCCCCGGGGCATTGGGTTCCCTTGCCCCTTTCGGTACGCCCCTGGTCGTACGTCAGCAAGTGGCTTACATAAACTCGGTGTCTTTCGCGTCGTCTTCTCTTGAAATTCCAAGCAGCACACATATGCCTTTCCCGATCGAGCTCACCAATTCGTCTCCAACTAAACAAAAGCGAAAACTGACAATACGAGTGTATGCGTTTGCGGGTTGCAAGAGGGTTAGCATGGCACCTACCTGTAACACTTGCTTGCGTCACTCTTTGCACGATCGCTCTCATATTCGACTGCCCTTCAGCAAACACTTTTTAAACCAAATGAGGTAATCATAAGAAGCGAACAGAGAAAAAAACACAAGAGGTGAGTCAGAAAGGTATTCATACGACTATAATGCGGGCGACTAAATAGATTGCGCATTCTCTTAATTACCACGCCTTTAAACGAACCGTAAGATGCGTTACTCCGAAAAATTGCTGAACAGAATGCGAATGCTAAAAATTTGATCGAAAACCGCGATTACAACAGCAAGCACATAAATATGGTCAAAACCTGAAAGAAATATACTAAATTCCATATCAACCTCACGAAACAGCGTGTTATTTTTTCAAAAGCCAAGATGCTGAACTGTGGCAGCGCAACAATAACCACAAAAGCGCTTGGCGAATAATAACAAATCATGTGCCGTCATATAGACGGGGCCAATTAGCTAGTTATGAGTCCAACATCACTTTTGTTTCGGTTTTTCAAGAATGTTTAAAAATTTTCCTCTTGTCATTTCTCTCGACTCGTCCAAACCCAACTGATACGCAAGGTTTTGCAAGTCTCTAACTTTCTCCATCAAACTGGCAGTGGTGAGACTTCCGAATTCCTGCAACATGTTTATGTCGTCCTCCGTTTCGCCAGACCATTTGGGCGGAGAACCGTGGCCCATTGGGCTCTTCAATGCCGGCATGAAGTCTGACACACCAGACATTTGCTCGGGCCACAGGTCCGGTGACGCCCTGTCCAGTTTTTCGAAACTCATTAGTTGCTGTTCAAATTCTCCGTTGTTTCCAACATTCGAACCCGTCATAATAGTGATTGGTGACGAACAAGCAGCACGTACCAATTTTCAGAAATGTACTCGTTTAAAACAGGTGTAAATATGCTAAGGTGCTACATGTGATTGCAAGTCTAATTAAACAAATAAAAAGAAGCATATGACTTTCAAATGTATCAAAACGAGTACGTTCATGTCCTGAAACCACGACTCACTTGAAGTTGATGTCTTGCAGGATTTGGCATTTCACAGGACATAATACATGCATTTAAGGAATCAAAAACAAAATTTATAACTGGAAGTACCAAAATCCATATCATTAAAGTAGCACTTATCATAAACAGACCTGTTCAGCGTTTTTCGATGTTTGTAATTCACAATAACATCTATAGAGCTATGCAAGCAGCCTAGGCATTTTTTCGCTGAAACATTTCGGTCATTTTTGCTGTGACATTTTGGTCACTGAAATATTTCGGTCATTTGTCCCACAGTGGCATTAAACTCGCCATAACAGTAATTTTTAGCTTATATTTTCAAATATTCTGGCCGAAATGACTTAATTTTTTTCAGTCATTTCAAAAACGTTTCGGTCTATGACCAAAAAAAACAGCAAGCAGCCACGTTGCATCAACTGGCACTTTTCAAAAATACCAAAATCATAAACAGTATGACAAAGCTGGGGCTCGTTTTGAGTACATGTTGCAAGATGGGCCCGCATATGGGCCTGTGGCACAGTTTTCACCTTGGCAATTGCCATTTAGTGGGAAGTTCATAAATATTCAGTTTCTATCAGAAACCAATCTTTTGTCAGAGTTGTTTGAGAAACTTCTAAAAGTTTGTACTGTATTAGCAAGATAGCATGAAGAGACAGCTATAAATGAGTTCAGTTAGTTGTCACTGCACATGTCAGTGCCAGATCAGGGGATCCATAGTAGTCACAGATCATATTGTGATGTCACTGTACAGAATAGAACAGATCTTCTACAGGTTTGATGTACGTACAGCAATGCTGAGAAACAACTCTTAAAAATGATCAAATGCATTTTTTTCATGGCCGGTGCACTTCTAAAATAGCCAAGTTTGAAATGGCCAATCTGGCAACCCTGACTTCACCTCAATTGAGATAAAACAGAAAAAGACTCACACCAGGTTGTACAACGATAACAAGGAACTCGGATGTTCCAAAATGTACTTACAAGATGAAAGGATTCAACATAGCAATATTGGCAAAGGAAAATGTGAAGTATGTACTGGAAAGTAACAAGTACGGTAGTAGAGATGGCATGGTCCAAGATTTGAGCCCGGACTGGCCATAGCCCACAAAATCTATCGGTCCCGCCCATGGCCCACTGAACAATTTAATGGTTTACTTACAAACATCAAACAAACACAATTTAACTGTTGAAACAATAATGTTTTGGCACATATAAAAAGACACCTATTAATTTTCAAGTCACCAATCGCCACAAAAACCGGGAGGTTTTACTCACTTTTCACATCATTGAGTGGTTCTCCTAACTCAAAAAAAATGAAGTTTTTTCACCATTAGCAGGCAGTAGCAGCTGGAGAAATCTAACTGACAAAAATCAAAGATAAACGGATTTATGTTTTTCAAATCCAAATCTGATCCAACAATTTTATTTCAAAATCCAATCCAAATAGTGACCATTTTAAATTGAAAATTCTGTTAAATCCAAAGTCCTGTATTACTGTTATTAGGTTATATATATGTAAGGCAATTTGTCCCTTTTGCCTCAAGAGGCAAAGGCACTGCTGGAGCTGTTTTGCCTTTAGCAGAAAACAATTGGTTGATATGTTCACATGACAAGTTCAGAACCTGCTTCGTTGACTGTGACATCTGTAATGGCTCAGTCTGATAATACATTGCAGGGATAGGGGTGGTCATAGTTTCAGTGCTGGCAATCTGTTAGTGGATCCTATAGTGAGCAGAGATAAAATTATAAGGATGAACAGTCAGGGTTGCAGAGCCAGAGTCGCAAGGAGTGGGACATTTTTGGGTGGAGTCGGATTCCTAACAACACTGGGAATCGGAGTTTTTTTGTCTGACTCCAGAAGTCCAATTGGATCAATTTGCACTTCACACTCCTAAATTAGGAATTCCTGTTGAAATCGTACAATTTCTTTTGAAACTTTTGTTGAAACAGATTTCTTGCTGTGCACCACGATTTCTATTGATTTTAATTAATTTGTTATTTTAGATCATACCTTTTGAACTAGAAATGCTAGAAAGTCGATCAAAGGCTCAAAAGACTCAGACTCGAGCCTAGTTTCCAATGAAAACTTCAGGAAAATACTTCAGTCTAGTGGTTGGGCCCTAGGCCAGGTAATATGAGCCAAAATGGCCCAAAAACCTACCTCTCTTATGACGTCACTCAGAAAAAACCTGAAACCCAAAAACAAAACTTTTTTTTCATTGCAGACTAAAAGAATTGCCGAATCTTTTGAGGGTTTGAACAACTCTCTAGCGCAATCAGCAGAGGAGCTATGCTGTTGGTGAGGCAACCGAAAACTACTGTTTTAGGTCAATTTCGAAGTACGAATATATCATACCCTGGCAGCCAACATGTCAACAACCAAATTTCATTCCCTTCATTTTAAGGAGTCGAGTTGTAATTACCTCCAACTCCGCAACCCTTTGAACAGTACATACCCCACGAGAGATATAGTACAAGGCATTGGCAACCACAACACAGCAACAGAATAAAAATAGAACCACAAATGTTAAATCATGTACATAACAATCATTTACGTAACACAGATGGTGGTGGGCAAGCTATGGGTGAAGAGTTGAAGTATGTACAAATGAACAGGTGAGGTATACAGAAAGGTGGGAGAAGTGGCAATAGAGGTTATAAGGCAGAGAGCAATGCAACAAACATGAAATTACAGAACAAAGGCAAGTGGCAAAAGACAATGTTTATATATCCACACAAATCGTGAAGAAGCAATACAATTACGCATGGATCATAATGAAGTACCACAGTTGCATGCATGTCCCACTGGGCACATAGCATCCCCAAATGAGGTTGAAAAGGCAAAGGTCAAAACAGAATACAAAAAGTCTAACAATCATCCAATAAATATTGGGCACATGAAACACAAAATAAGGTTAGTTGATGAGTGGAGTATATAGTTCTAGAAATGATAACATTTCATTCATAATGCCATGATATATATATCCACCAATCACACAACTAATATCGGAGTCATGACATTGACATAATTCTCTAATAATTTAGCTTTACAGAATTGTGGGCTGAGGAACTAAATTGAAGTCAATGTCTGCGATATCCTGGACGTCAACATCACTCTATTTGCCTCATTTGCAGCTTTTTATCTGTGTTGCAAGAACTGTAGGCTAAACCCTAATACATTGTCTCTTTGTGTATCATACTTGTCCTGTGCTGTTTTTGTTCGCCAAGACATTTCAGTCATTTCTCCTATAATAGTATTAACACTTTCACTTCCAGGCAGTTGAGGATTTTGCACCAAAAAAAAATGGTTTGCACGTGGCTTTGCTTGAGTGTAACTCTGGCGCTGAAAGCAGTAGAGAGCTGTTCAAAGGCTCATAAGACTCGGCAAGTCTTCTAGTCTGCACTCGAAAAAAAATTTTTGGTTGGGAGTTGCTGATTTTTTGTAAGTGACGTCATAAGTGGAGAACTTTTAGGCAATCTACCAAGTGGAGAACTTTTAGGCAATCCACTTCACCTGGCTCTAGCCCAAACCGTTTGATGGTAGTATTTCGCTGAAGTTTTTCTTGGAAACTAGGCTACAATCCGAGTCTTTTGATACTTTGGATGACCTGCTGAGTTTCGGGTTTAAAAGTTACAATCTAAAGTAACAAAAATATTTGCTTAATTAGTTAATGAGATAATTAATTAATTTGTTAATTTTAGATCATAACTTTTGAACCAGAAACGCTAGAAAGTCGATCAAAGGNTGGAAAGACTCAAGCTTGGGCCTAGTTTCCAATGAAAACTTCAACGAAAAACTTTGGCCTAGCGGTTGTGCCCTAGGCCAGGTAATATGAGCCAAAATGGCCCAAAACCTACTTTACTTATGAGGTCACTCACAAAAAATCCGCAACCCCCAACCAAAAATTTTTTTCGAGTGCAGAGTAGAAGACTTGCAGAATCTTTAAGGGTTTGTCACCAAGATCACTCTATTATTGCTTGTTCGTGCCAAATACATATGGTGTTGTTCTTCGAGCACATTCCACTCGTGGTGAAACATGCATTTAGCACAAAGCCAGCGGAGTGGTTGCAACACAACCAAGCAGGTCATGCATTCCCAACTTGTCATGCAATTCATTTCATGTGTGTCATGTGACCACTTCTACCGATCTTGTTTGTTCAGCTAGAAGCAAAATAGCTGTAGCAGTGCTTTTACCTCATGATGCAAAATAGACACTGCCTAGATTTAAGTACCTCCGAGTCATAAAACAATCAACCCGAACCCCCAGTGAGTATGCTGTCTGTGGAGTAGCCTTACACGCACACTTGCACAGGTTAGCTTGCGAAGCCGTGGATTTCACATTGTTACATCACAACAACCCAAGATCAGGCAAAATCTACATGGAGTTTTCAATCGGCATGCATTTTCCTAATATAAGATATTTAAAAATAGTAATACATGAAAACTCAACTGCCATCCAAGTACCCTTGGAAATCTTCCTGTTAAACCCTGGGGTTCACAAAGCCCAGGTTGAGAACCCTTGGCCTAGATCTTAGACAACACAAACATTCAAAGAAAAAAAACTTAAGAACTGATTCAAGGTAACCCACATTATGATTATACCTTTGGCTCACAACATCCATAATAATTGTTACTTCAAAGATTTGAGGCAATCAGTAGCAGGCTACTACTGTACTAGCAGCAATACAATGAGAAGCTCAGTAATAACACGTAAGATTTCAAACTAGAAAGATTAGAGGTATATACAGCACGAGTGACTAGATAAGATAGCACTAGGTAGAAAAAACACAGAAGTAATGATGAACTACAGTATGTTAAATGTTGCAAGGAAAATGGGAGCAGAGGTTAGCCTAGAGATGCAACGACTAGACTACAAATCTTCACAAATGCAGATAAATTTTTTATTGTTATTACTGCACATTCTTCTGACATGTCAATGCATTTTGGCAAACTGTTGAGTAAGGGTCAGCGGCATCGGTACCACCAGCGTAGGGATATACCACCAGTGTAGGGGTTTATTCAGAATACAACTGTATGTACCTCCAGCATAGGGATGCCTTTAGAAAGCAACTGTTTGTGCCTCCAACATAGGGATGCCTTTAGAAAGCACCTTTTGTACCTCCAGCGTAGGGGTGACTTCAGATAGCTACTGTTTGTACCTCCAGTGTAGGGGTGACTTTAGAAAGCAACTCTTTGTACCTCCAGTGTAGGGGTGACTTTAGATAGCTACTGTTTGTACCACCAGCGTAGGGGTGACTTAGATAGCAACTGTTTGTACCTCCAGCATAGGGATGGCTTTAGAAAGCAACTGTTTGTACCTCCAGCAGAGGGGTGACTTTATATAGGCTAGCTACTGTTTGTAACTCCAGCGGAGGGATGCCTTTAGATAGCAACTGTTTGTAGGTACAAACAGT
>JGI24159J19872_10008474_pt1 | contig 13454 bp, 13 predicted proteins | sample Ectturendosymbi4_FD_19872 | JGI IMG/M metagenome (IMG submission 19872) | reverse complement strand
TAACCTTTTCGGTCTAGTTTCCCACTAAGGCCAATCACCAAGTTCGAATTTCCCTCCTGATATTTTTAGTGACGATGTTTTACGGAACGCTATTTAGTCAATACTCATAGTAGCTATTAGCTCAGTGGTATGTAGGCTGCTCATAGTATATACAGTATAACAATTAAAAGGATCTACTCAAGGGTTTCACTCAGTGATTTCACTCATTTACATCATATCAATCAAACAGAAAAGTAAAGTGCTGATTTTTAATTTTAATGTGATTTTTGCGATTGCTTTCACTTCACCAGCATCTCGATACGAGGATTAATGGTAAAAATCTTAATTGTATTGTTAGAAAGGGAAACTTGTTTCAACGTATTGCAAGCTCTGTCGTCCAAAACTATTTTAGCACAATTCCGGGGGCATGGTTGCACTAGTTCTGCAAAGTCTCATGACTTTTTAGCATTAGCAATGCGAAGTGCAACCACACAGGATGCCTCAACGGACAAATTTACTTGTTTAAATGCACGTCCTGCATCCAGTCTGACACGTTTGAGACAACCTTCCATAGACTTACTGTAAAGTAGCCTGCTCAATCGATTTTGCTGGGTTGCTCCTTGTGAGCTTTGTTCAAATGCTGCTTGAGTTGGAATGATTTCAAACAGCCAGTGTTTTCATGTACAACATACCCTTGCGGGATATATGCTCCATCTTTGTGGAGGCAAGCAACGCCATATCTGATGTAGTCTTCCTTGTATTTTCGCTTATTAGCCTTCGCAACCGACATTTTTGCACTACACCAGATGACTTCGAAAAATAATGATTCGTTACGAAGCAGGTTGTCATATTTCACCGCAAAAAAATTTAATCTAACTTGTTACAACATCACATCACCTCATCTTCAGCAAAGTATAATTTCAATTCATCCTTGCTGATAAATTGAAGTCAACTTTTTTACATATCATTCGTACTTACGCTACGCAGTACGCTTAACCTAACTACCTACCTACCTATAGCAACCGTGGCTACCTTTAAACAACAACGGCCGTTGTTCGATTGTGACTTTTGAACATTGTTGAACGCTAAAAACGCAATAANTGCAAAACAATGCACTAGTTGATAAATCTTTAAAAAATAAGTTTGTGACTTAATATTCAGATTTCCTTCCTTAGGTATTGGAGTAAAACAATTTCTCACTGCACCAAATCAGAAAGAATTTCCCACTGCATGGATGAAATTTCCCATCGGTTAAGAACCCCTGCTCTATGAGGTCGCTTAGCACTCTCAAGCAATCTGACCGAATACTTTTCACTGTCTGTTTTTATTCAAATCGTGGTTGCTGGATTATTTACAGTAAAGTTTGAGTGGCTCATGGACATTCAAATCATCCTGAAATGGCGATATGTTGGTTTCAACTGAAAGCAAAATATATCCCACAAAAAAGTTGCGTATGACGACTACGAAAAGCAAGCAACAATTCAGTAAATACAATCTTGTGAATATCTTCTTCAATGCTCTTCTTTTTTCGCAGATGATTGTAGTTGAATTGCAATTATTCTCAAACGGGAGAATCGCGTTATTTTTCTGATGTGCTCGGAATGCAATCTATTTCGTGAGATAGACCGGTCTCGAACGTTGAAAAATTCACCACAACCGTTGCTCTGCAAAGGAAAGATCAGATTTAAAAAGAAAAGCTACCTTAAAAAATTACAGGTGCGCATTGAAAAAACTCCTTGAAAACATTTCCAACTTTTGTAAGCTACTACAATCAACAGTGGGAGCAATCTCCAGTTAACACCATATCTTACAATTCAATTTTTATGTGGCTAACAGATGCAGTTAAAAATGACGAAGTAAATTTTTGCTTTCAGTTTTGTAGGTTGACTTTTACAAAGATTTTGTTTCTGCGTGCATAACGCAATACTGTGCATAACACGTTTTCATTTGAAAAGAGATCTGTTCAAAACCCAACATTTTGCAAAGTATTTGCTAAGCACAAGTTTGACATTTCAACTCAAGGTTAACAATATCATATAGCTTTATTTGATATTTTATAGTGGATGAAGAGAAATGTATAGTTTTGCAAGATTATTTCAAAATCAGGTCTATTTTGAAAATTATTTTTAATACAAGTGGTAGTAGGCTATATATCTGCGGTTAATTCCTTCCTTTTCCAAATCCGCATTTTCTTTCGAGAGGGTCGCGGGTGTAGAGGTCTTAACAGATCTAAAAACAGCTCAAGGTGTTCAGCAACCTTTGCTAGTTTTTCTGGCTCCGCACCAGGGAGCGACCAGGACAGGTCAGAGGTGTTACAGCAGCGCATCGAATGAAAATCGACCTTTGACTACGTCAAGTCGCGAGATCGTTCAACATATCGAGATGGTGAGCTGGCTTTTGACATGCGATTTAAAGGTTTGAAACNTATGCATGGAGGGNCCAAACTTCTACANTTTAATCACGCTACCTGGCNTTTGTTCGCTTGCTGGATCGCTTTCNTATGAATGTATATCCAACAGGAGATTCGCTTCCCAAACTGNTNTTTGGGGTATTCTTATCNTGTGGCCGAACTATCGCAGCTGGTATTTCCACTCGAAGAAGTGGCTCAAAATCACAGGCGTAGGGGACAAAAGAATCCNGGGGGCTACAGCGTTGTGCCCAAACAATANATTTTTCAAAAACTATGCAATGCGACTTCTCTGAGAAGAAAAATGCANATCCAATGCAATTTNCACCCAATAATACCAGACAGAGTTAAATCAACAAAAAGTATTTTGAAAAAGATTGCAATTTCATCAGATTCTTATTTACAAAAAATATTACAATTTCGGAGTAATATTATTTGTTTCATGTTACAAATGATTTTTGCCCGTAAGCAAAATAATTGCAGGAGCTACAGACCCCTTTGGGCCCCTCCTACGCCAATACACGACATTCGGGGTTTTACGAATTTTGGGTAATTTACTACCTTAATATTTCAATGTGATTTCAAATGCAAAACCTGTTTGGCCAAATATTACCACAGAAACCTTATATGTGAAGAGTCTTCCTACACCGTATGACATATATGAAGAAAAAAACAGATCTAAAACGCTCAAGACGTTTTCTACGCACAAACAAAAATTCCCCTCTAAAAATCCCCATTTTAGTGGTACAATGCATAAAATTTGTATGATGTGTATGTTTCGCTGTGCGGATCGATTTTGTTGCGAAAGTGATTAACAATGGACGTCGGAAAGTAAAAAATAGTTTGGTCCGAAAATAACGGATGTAACATGTCCCAGGAAGACGTAATCAAATTATGGGAGGCATTATACACTACCTTTACTGACTCATATAATATTTTAAGGATTCCTGAGCAGGGTTTAGTCTAAAGAGGAGAGTGTCTCTGTATTAAAAGCATTCCTTCCTGTCTCCCTTCTTAAGTCTGGGAATAATTACCCTAGTCTGCCAACCGATCGATGCCCTTCCAGATCGTTTACTTTTTTGACACAAAAGTTAAACACACAATTTTGCCCTGTTCCAGATTTTAATCATTTCAGCTGGGTTTCATCATTACCGCCAGTTTTACCGGATTTTAATGTGTTGGCACTTTAGTTGCATTCTCCAAACTGCGTTTCCTACGTGATGGATGGCATAAAAATGACTAGGCTCAAAGGATATTTGAAATTCTCTGGCACGTCCTTGTGCATTCCGGGAGCTCCTGGAAAAAGGGCAATATATGCTTTCTGCAAATGTCTTTATTAAAACCCTGTCCACCAGGGCCACCGACTGTATTCGGAAAGGACTTCCTTGCATAGGCGTAGCCAGCAGGGGCTTAGGGGCCATGCCCCCCCAAATTACGCATGGTCATTTTGTGCCTTGAGAGGCGGTATCCCAAACAAAATAGTGTTATTCACCTAAAATCAATCATTTTGGTCTCCCCAATTTTTTGCCCCCCAAAATTTTTTGGGATTGCTGCGCTAGTGCTTCCTTGTCTAGTAGGTTCGTGTAGGCGTTGTTAGTTTTTCCTGACAGTATTTTCTGACAACCTGCAAGTGCGAGATCTTTCAATAGTTCTGCTCCCCTATGAAAAGAAAAGTTCAACACTGATTGGAACAAGCCAGCTGAAACAATTTAACAAACGATCAGTGACCGTTGAACCAATAAATCTCTATACCAAGTGTGCTGAAGAACGGCTGCAGGAGAAACTTTCCTTTATTATTTGGGTTAGCATCACCATGCCAACTGACAATACAACTTCATACCACAACGTCGTTTCCAGTGTGTGCTTCAAAATTTCTCAGGAGGATTGTGCATTCAGTATTTCCAAATCGTCGCGTCAGTATTTTCATCCGTGATTGCAGGGCGGTATACAGTTGAATTTGGGCCGTAAAGCAGAGTAGAAGAGTTTCAACCTATCGGCCAGCTTCACAGTGTCGGCGGCCTTATAGTCGAAGAGATGCCAGATATATTGAGGAAATATCGCTTGGCGTCTCCAACCAGTCCTGGTTTTCTCGTCACGTTCCACTTTACAGTCGCTACTTTATCACAAGCTTGCAGTTTAAATGTGGTTCAGAGTAGTGTAGAAACACTCTGCGCCAGCTCATTTACCTCCTAAATGGGCAGCGTGAGCAAAGTGGGGCTTCAATTTGAGGTTGGCTGGTGGGTGNGGTGNAGACTGTTGCAACTTTTGCGTGATACCCACATAGTCTACAGATCGAACGCAGTCCTTGGTCAAACCAGCGACGACCGATGTGCGATGGTTTTGATATTTTTGTGGATTTCATGTTATTAACTGCCAAATATATGCCGTTGGACAACCAGTTGCCTCTTTTGTGCAGCACCTTTTGAGGAAACAAGTTTTACTACGGGCAGACTCGCATTGTGGGCACATTTGTGTGAGAGAGGTCTTGCATTGCATTTACTGCATGGCCTGAAATATAGCAATTGTTTAAACCTTGGAAGAGGCTATGTGCTGCGCTAGTACTCTTCTTTTCGTTAAAATACAGGGTCAACAGCATTTTGGTGCCTCGTAATGCCCAATATATTAGTGGTTAATGAGAAAACTAGTCGTTTTGTTTCATGGTTTATGAATTGTATAATTTTAAATCAAAAATACCAGTGAAGGTATTAACCCTAAATATATTGTTGCAAAATGTTTGCAAAAGACTTAGAAATTTTCATTCGGTTTTAGCTGGACCGTGTAGACAGAAGTATCAGAATATTGGCTGAAACCATCCGATTATGAATCAGGCAGTGATGGTGTCATACGCAGATAAGAGAAAGCTAAAGGCGTGCAGTATTTATTGACTTCAAGCAACACAATTTTAAATAGCGTTTTGCTTGACATTTAAGCAACATTTGCTGAAAGTAAGTTACATTAAAAAGTTGAAAAAAGTGAATTGTGTTTTTCTTGGCTCATCGCAAAAATACTTTCTGAGCAAATTATTTTTGCAACACTTATATGAACACAAAAATACTTTTTGCCTTTAGCTATCGTATTGAAAAAGCAATTTGAAAAATAGTGTTGAGGATATTCTGGCTGGTCAAGTGGTACTTTAGTAACTCTCATGCCTTCCAAGTTAAATAAATGGATGACCAGACCGAGCCAGTGCAACGTCTGTCTGCCAATGCCTTACCCCAGTTCGCAAAGCGCTGCGAAACTAGTCGCACATCCTCTAGGTCACGCTAGGCAAAGGTGGACATCTATTTTGTATTTGGTTAATTTGCCCGATCAGCGAAACTTACCTAACAGTGTAGGTTTCGTCGCACGAGTCTGGAGCGACCCACCGCGCTGTCACTGCTTTCCCTTTCGGGTCACCATCAGCATGAGCAAAAGCGCTGTCCGACTTGTCAAAACAATCCATCAGCTTGAAACCGTCAGAGCTCGGTCGATTAAATTTTCCCATGATGTTTCTTCCTGATTCATCTCGAACTTGGATGAATATTCCTTTGATTTCCACTGGACCGAACACTGTAACTGTTGAAAAAGTAGTTTATGAACCCGATTGAACCGGTATGAACGAGAACAAAGCAGGTGCATTGGTTTCATCGCGTCACGCGTTTAAAGTTTTTTTTTTATCAAGTTTTGGGTACAGCCGTTAACACAAATACAGCAGATAGTTTCACAAAAAAGCATCAAATTTTGTACGTAGAGTTTCATGAATGTGTTTCTGTTAAAGCACTCTCAATTTTTGCAAAATTAGGAAAGATTTCAAGAAATGCCAGGATTTTTTAGCAAAGTGTGCTTTTTAAGAATTTAACAGATTTTCATCGATACAACTCTGAATACGAAACTGACAATGTACAAAAATGAGCAAATATGTTCTATGCTTTTCGATTATCGCTTCTTAACACACTTAAAAGACAAATGAAGAGAGCTGAAATGTAAACTGGAGATGTGTGTTTATTTCATGAAAACAATAAACATGTGCAACATAATATACTTACACAACATCAGTAAGCTTGCATACATTTTAAGCAAATTGCGTAGTCTTAGGCATTCAAGGCAACTTACTATCCAAAACACCGTTCTCTTCAACAACTGGTGCTGACGTTTCTATGCGGAACCTCATATGTGTTGAAGAGAAATGGTTGACCTCATGACCAACTGGTTCCATGGAGCGACAAACACCATAAGGAGGCCCATCCGGCCAACCCATAGCACCGATAAGTTGCGTAAACAGCAATACGCCCAACAGGGGAGACATGGCTTCTGAAAACTGATTAAAAGTAAGTGGAAAGGGTTTAGAATCACGGACCCGGATTAAAGATGTTACGCTCAAGCAATTTAAAATACTGAAATGTTTTATTTATGTTTAAACATTTGTTTAAAAACTCGACAGTGACTAAATTGTAATCAAGTTGTAATTTTCCAGACGTGTAGTGACTATTAACAATACATTGGAGCCGAAGAAAAACTTTTCCCCAAAAACTTCCAACAGCAGTGCTATGCACTTTTCGTAAGCAACTGTTTTGGCAATAGCATGTTAGGTGCTAAACACATTATTAGCGTTTACAATACTGAAGTAAAAAATTGCTCTCTTTTTTTTCTCTTGCCTGTCATCAACTGAGCGCAGCATGCCTCCTATTTGAACAGCATACGTAAATGACAAATCATTTAAAAATTTTTTAACTTTTGCGTCATGAAACGACGCATTTTCCTGCATTATGTGAAGAAATAATAATCTTGCGTTCGTTTCCAGCATCGTTGGTAAAGATAGAAACCACTGCTGCTAAAAGAAAAGGATGCAATTGATGTGCGATTTGCTGCTAATTCACAAAGATTTTGGTGATTAGATTTTTTAATAATTTTTGTGAATTGAGGTAATCAACGTCACACATTATTTTAAGGAGTTCGCCTGAAGGTAAAAATAATTAACACAGGAGTTGGAGGACAACCTATTGGGGAAAGGAAACGGTTAACAGGACTCGCTTTCAAAAGAGTTTTCAAACCTGAATGGACTCCGGTTTCGGACTTGCATGAAGATGAACCTGTATGGAGGTTACGAAAAAGCGAGTGAATTGCGTGGGCTTAGCTTTGAAATTACGTTCAAGCCATATGTAGATTTATCGGCACTCAACGAAATAATTTCAAGTTTTTTTCAAGAAGCCGAAATGGATTTATTTTTTTTAAGAATTCAAACGTCTTTTTACCAGACAAGTCACTTGGAAAACAGTGGTTCGACAAAATTTAGAAGACGCTATGAAAATTCCAATAAATACCAGCGGAAAATCTCAAGAGCAGTCCACCAGCGTTTTATACAAGTTACTAAAAACTAAGTGCAGCATCTTCGCGACTGGCACAGAACAAGCAGCGCGTGTGTTTAGTAAACCTGCAGTCTGTACGGTTGATTCTTGCCGTGTAACACTACTATGGCAAAACAGTCGCTGCAGACATTTGGAAGCTTTAAATTAATCTCAAATTAAAATTAATCTGCAACCCCTTAATTTTTCTCTACCGTATTTTTAACCTGTATTGGAGATGAGTCCCCTGTTTCTTTTCTTGTTTAAATGTGAGCCAATATTGTGCTTCACTAAATTTTGAAGAAGGCTGCATATTTTGTAAAATACTGTCTTACAGAATAATTACTGGACTTGACTCGCACATTGAAGATTTCAATGATTCACTACATAACTGCCTATGAACCGACATTTCTGTAGAATAATCATGTCCACGAAACAAACCAAACGTTTCCAAAAGGTTTATGCGACATTTTAACTTTCGATCATGCAACAACAATAATGATCACCCAAAAATATTTTGTATTCTGACACTGTCGATATTTGCGAACGAAATTTTTCTTACAAGCGTCCAATACTTTGAGGCCGCACATTTTTAAGAAAAAGCTCACAACGTTACCCTGTAACTGTTTGAGGCGCAGGTCCCTATCAAACATCCCCGCTGATTTCTTTCTAAAAAATGCAAAATCTCCAAGTAGCCTACACAGCTAGCACTTGCCGAATTCCCTTTTGAACAGCTTGCATGACTGAAATCTATCTGTTGCCCAGCCATATAGGCTAACTTATTATCCACGCAGCATTTCACGCCATTGTTTGATCTCGATACGGGGAAAACACATTCATGTTGTCATTTCCTCTCATTGCGAAAGAAATGTCACATAGAGAGCCGTTGCTGGGGCCGGCTGTGAATTTAGACAAAAACTTTTTGAATGTTGCTTTCGTTCCGCTTTGTCTCCGCGGATACGACGTTCGATGAGTTTCCTATCGTTGCAAAAATGTTGTTGGCCACAGCTGGTGCGCTGGTTTCGCTTCCATTATCACTGTGTCCGCATTGTTATTTAAAACTGAAGCTGAACTCTCTTCATTAGCAACTTTTCAGACAATATTGATCAGCTCTGAAATAGGCGTTAGCTGTTTTCTGTTACCAGCAAATAGTTACAATCATTCGAGACTTTTGCGAGACACTTTGTTCATATCTGCTCTAAACGAAAATCTAACAACCTTGCTATTTTGTACCTAATAGCATTTTAGGTTTCAATTGGTAACTTCAGATAACTTGAGATTTTTTGGCGTCCTAGTTGCGAGTACATTCTAGCAGTGTTTCCTTCCGCGTTGCTGTACTGTATCCTAACAAATAAATTTACTCTGATTGAAACCATACTTTGCGAAAAAGAATATACAGTAAAAAACACATCCGATAACGTGTAACACAAAATTTTTCCTTGGGTTAAAACTATCATTTTCTGATTTATTATCACCTAAATCGATAAAAATGAGCATTGATAACGTTTAAACTTTAGTTCTGACTTCATGCAGTCATTTTATTGGATTTTTTGCTAATATTGCTTTTTTAATGTATTCCTCCCACTATGTCTTTATTGACATGATAAAACAATAAAGACAAATGTTGTTTCTGGGCTCTGTTTCTAAAAATTTACATTAACAAGACTTTTTTTCAAAATCGCTACAGAGCATTATCGTCACTTTAAAGCGCTCAAAATTTATAGCTTAGGATAATTAACAAGAAATATTTTTCGAGATTGGCAATCATACGTCAGTTAACTTTCTCTTAAAAGGTTCCATATATAGCCTCCCATGATACTTTGACTGTACTGTCCTTCAAAGTGTTTCTCGAAAGACCTGACATCCTGAGAAGTTCGTGAAAAATGAAAGTTTTTCTGCAATGCAGCTCAAAGTTTGCAAAGGCATTACTGGCTGGTATTGCAAGGAAAACTTCAGGTCACAACCAGTTTCTTCTTACATTTATTTTCGGCTTTTTACTCCTAGCCGCTGAGAATCAAACTGCTGGATGGCTGACAAGAATTGATGTTTGCAGAGATATTTCCAAGTTTGTTATCGCAGACATTCACTCAGGAGTTTACTTTTTCTCTCTTTCTTTCTCAGGATGTTAATGAATTGAAGTTGGTTACAGTTTTTGCGAGACGCGTTGACTTCTAATTTATAAGCCTGATTTTTATAAATCTCAATGAATTTTGTTTAACTCATCGTTTTTTACCAGCTTTGCCCTCTGAAAGGTTATGTATGACTTACCATGTAACATTCACCACGTTTTTTCGGTAACTTTTCAACTGATTCTTTTAGTAGTCGTCTTTTTGCTTTTAAGCTGTTGTCAAAATACCGTACAAAGTAGTGCATTGGAATAATCACCGCCTTACATCTTGCAGTTGCAAAAGTTTTAATATGAAAAGACTTTTTTTCCGTATTTGTCAGAGCACTTTCCTTGCTTGAAACAAAGAATAACCATAAATGCTTGCATTCACAGCGTTGACATACTTTGAGTTGTTCCTGAAAAAAACAGTTTTGGTTTGTTTGAGAAACTTTTTTTTGAGAAACTTTAGAGCAACCAAAAAATAATGGTAACCGTAGGTAAAAACAAACATGATAACAAATATGGAACCAGCAAAACAAATCGAAGTGAACGGTTTCAGGCATTGTTTTGTTTTCACTGTATTTATAGAAAACTGACATACTAAACTTAACTTCTTGTTACTGTAGTTGCAGTAGAAAAAATGCTTCAACAGCGAAGCAATTATAATGCAATAAATGTACAGTTGCTATCACGAAAAAAAATTGGAGACTTTATGCCAGTGCAATTTTACATTTCTCTTGGCTGTGGTAAGAATGCAAGATTAGGACAAAATTCTGGAGTTTTGGAAACTTGGTGCTGAGGGCGCTAAGCCCGCATATCAAGCGCCCTACAGTCATGATTAAACGAAACCTGCAAGTGCAACTGAAATCAACAACCTTCGCTCAATGTGCTGTGCTGTCATCACCGTAAAACAGTTGGGAAACCAGGTGCGGATCCAGACAAAAAGGTTTTACGGGATATATTGAACATCAAAAAAATTTAAAAATAGGCAGCGTAAGACCGGCAGCCAGAAATTCGAAATCATTAGTTGCATTTTTAGCACATACTTTTTGCACTAAATATTTTTCAGTTTGAAAATAAGAGCGAAGCCTACACGTTAAAAAGCAAGCAATCGCAAGAAGTCAGAGAAATCGAAAATAATACTGCGCATGTTGGAAGTTTTGAACCATGCTGCGCTTTAGCGAGAGAGTCAATCAAACGCAATAACGAACTGTGCAGCAGATGATGAAGTAATCTGATCTGAATGATTTCTTATTCCAATAAGGACACCACACCAGAGATGATCGGATAGTGGATTTTTGATATTCGATGCTACCCTGTTTATGAAAAATGATATCCGTATCCGATCCGAATCCTGTTTTGGTTGAAATCATACTATCCGTACCATCCAAAAGTATGTATTTAATAATGTACAACATACAGTACATTTTAGTCAGTACCTTTTTTGCCTCATGAGGCAAAACCACTGTTGGAGCTATTTTGCCTTTAGCCAAATACGATTGGTTGAACTAATCACATGACATGTTCAGAATGCATTACCTGCTTAGGGGACCGGGACATTTGTAGCAGCTCAGTGCCACGTGCATGGACAAGTGTCGTTATGGTTTCATGGCTGGCAAGCTGTTTCCGGCTTCTTGTCTATGTTGCATAAACTGTAGGCTAAACCCTAACCCTAAGCCCTGAGCCCCTAAACCTAAACCCTAACCTTAAAAACTAACCGTAAACCCTAATCCTCAACACATTGTCTCTTTGTGTATCGTACTTGTCACGTGACCACTACAACCAATTGTGTTTGACTAAAGGCAAAATAGTTCCAGCACAGTTTTTGCCTCATGCACTGCGTCGTGCCACTTTGGCCCTGGCATGCTTATAAAGAGTATCTTGCAAGCTTGACATGTTGCATAACCAAATTTCTTTTTGGAGTTTATTGCATCAAACAACAAGCTGAAGTTTTGCCGCACCAAACTTTTTATTAGTTCTTTGTTTAGTAACAATGGTTCCAATTTATCACCATCCACAATGTCACATTTGCAATTGTTTTATTAATCCTATCGAATGTTAGGCTGCACTTTTACCAAACCTGACTAGCTTTGCTAGTCTACAAACCATAGCAGCATTCCAAACAACAAACGGGTTTAATCTCTCTTACAAATTTTGAAATGACTGACTTAAAATTCAGTCTAACATGCCAATGTCACAAAACAACAATTTTGCATATCATGTTTAGGAACGAAAACAATTTTCTAGCGTGGCATGTTAGACTCTACCATCAAGTCAATGCAGGCTCACACAGACTACAGACCAGATTAAAACATCCAGCTTGTTCTAGCTGGTCAGATAGACCAGAGGTCTAAAAATAGTGGGTCGTGAGTGACCCAGTAATGCACCATAAGCAGGTGGTAAACGATCGCAGCCTATGACAGAGCCAAAGGAAAAAGTTTGGGAATGCGAATATTATTTGCGCAAGGGAAACACTTGGCTCGCTTTGTATATTCAACACTTTTTACACGTGAACATTTGTTTTATTTAAAATTTACAACAGCATCTCTTTCACGCATTCGCAAAGTTATTAGCATGAAAATTCACACTTCTTTTTCTTTTTGATGGCATTCGGCTAGCACTGCCAGTGCTGGTAGCTAGCATTACTGAAGCGGGCACTCTCCCGGTGTGATGTATACATCGTCAAGAGCCATATCTCCAAGATTGTTCCACCCTTTGATGGCGTGTATGCGAACCTGAAAATAAAAAAATATTGATACAGAATTGCTAAGTGGTAAGAAAAGCTGTATTGCTATATTTTTTACTTAACAAAAAGCGAAAAATTATTTCATCGTGAAAGGAAGTTACTAATGCACGTAAAGCTCGATGAGAGAACTAGCAGCTTGAGCCAATGACAAACACATCACCTTTGCAGAAGATGCTTCCTATTTCTTGCCGTACGTTTTCCACAACCAATGAAACGAATAAAACTGAGTAAGCAGGTAAGTTCGTTCTTCTGGCGATTATTTTTATTATTTAGCCGACGTTTCGCCCACCTACTCAAGTAGGATTCATGACGGTAAGTTTTTAACCACATAACATGTAATTTACCAACAAAAAACAATGAGCAGTGTGACGTACAAAGACAAAAACGCAGTATCGACCACCAGACTATGGGAAATTAGTGACAGTATGCGACAGTGAACGTGGAAGTTACAAAGTGTAAAATGAATAAAATAGCGCAAAACCTGCACAAAAAAATCCACAAAACGTTACTGTATAAAGCCAAGCGGAGCAAGACGTACCATGGTTAGTTCAGGGGTATCGAATTGAACCCACACATCTCTCCACACGTTGCTCGGTGTGCAAATAGTTCTGAGCACCCTTCTATGTGATTGGATAGACAGCCTGTGTGGACCGAAATAGCTTTGGGTGTTTCTAACGTTATGATGATGTTTCAAGTGAACGCAGAAACATCCTCGCAAATCCTGGTCGGTATGGAGTGTTGCGCAATCGCCTGGGCGGAAGTCATCGGCTTCCATGTACGCGTAATAGTTACCTGCAAACGAACGTCATTCGGTGAAATAATTTTTATTGTCAAATTTGCGTTGTTCGACTCGAAAAAGTGTGTAAATACCTCTGGTGTATGTTGAATTCATAT
>JGI24159J19872_10008472_pt1 | contig 13456 bp, 9 predicted proteins | sample Ectturendosymbi4_FD_19872 | JGI IMG/M metagenome (IMG submission 19872) | reverse complement strand
GTACATTATTTTGTCACAGGATGCCAAGTCAAGTCTTCGATTACAATGCGACATTGCTGGCAATGCTAGCGAGGTAACTATCTCGTCTTACACAATGACAGGCTAGCAGCACGGAAGTAAACATGCAGAAGTCTGGCGACAATGTCCACTATCACCATGAGAACAGAATCAGAATAAGTGACCTCCTTTTCGCACCGACGTTACTGTTTGTGACGGAGATTACGAAGAACGCTCTCGGTTTACGAATTACTGTTCTAGTCGAACTTGGACTCTGTTTGCTAATATGTTCAACTGAAAGAAAAACCGGACTTCAGCAACACCATGTCAAAATGTGCAAGTATGGAATTTGTATGGAATATGGAAGATTTATTCCATTCCATACATCAAATCTTCCATTCCATACTTGAGCTATTCCATATTCCATACCGATTTTTTCCTTCCGTTCCATATTCCATTCCATACCATAGCATGCCCTGCTGGGAACGGACGGTTATAACGTCGATAAATACAACTAAAATAAGTTGCTTCAAGTATTAGGCTGTACATGTGCAAAAAATGTCTGCAACGAATGGGGTTAAGACATAAATAAAATGGTATTTATGGAAATTTCAAGGGTCAGAAGGGTTGATTTAACTTTGCTAGAAAAACAGTGGTATACTTAATGACGATTATTAGTGCAACCTTGCAATGTGTTTCGGAAAAATAATATCCGCTGAGAACAAGGCCAGCAACTGCTTCTGCGGGATGTGGAATTTCAGTCGATAAACCGATGAAGTTTGTGCAAAGACTCGTTGCAAAGCAGCATGGTTGCAGACTTTTACGTACTTGAATGCTTCATGGACAACTTTTGGGTATGTCACAGATAGAATTTAGGGTTTTTCAAACGCTAGCCACGGAACACCAAGTCTTGTTATTTTGATTCATGGAACACCAAGAAAAGAGCGTGTTAACGGGGTGATCTGGGGGTTCAACCCACCAAATATTTTTGGATTGTTGAACATCAAGTGTTTTATTGCAGGTAATGATACTTTTTAACAACCCCTACAAAAACAAATTGATGGACAGCCTTATCAAGAAAAGGAGATGGATTTCCATTTCGTACAGTCGCATGAAATAAAAAACAACATATGTAAGAAGGTAAAATTCATGAAACAAGTTTTCTAAAAATTTTACTTACCAAATTTAATGAAAAGGATGAGGCTGCACAGAAGTGGAAAGACGTCGGTTCGATTGTGTTATAGTAGAGAGATGACTCAGCTTGTTCTCAGTCTTTGTGGACNCATATCGTTAAAAACCTCTTTNACATGGGTTGCCACAAATGGCAAAAGTTTCTTTATGGCTTCCCATGCAAGGGTATGGAATTCATTTTGTACATGTAGCCATAACGTGTTCAGGGGGTGGCTTGTGAGTTCCAATTGCAAATAGCCATCACGTGAAAATTCGATGAGCTCTCCGATAGTTTGCTAGTGAATGGAGTAGTCGTAGTGTTAAACAGATTAAGAAGNCATTCGCACTTGTCCGTTTCCTCGCGAAAATACTGAAGAAAAAGTATTTTGAAGTTTCTTAAAATGTCGTACAATATCGCTTTTTACAGAGTTATGTACCTTNAGATATCTNCAAAAAAGTTTTGTAACAAAGTAGAGCAAGCTAGGTTGTTGATATTCACATTTTCGTATCAAAATTTGAGCTTGCGTTTGACGGCTCTAATAGCTTTATCCTCAACTTAAAGAGCAGTTGTGTACTTGTCTTGTACTCTTAAGCTGAAATCACTGAAGATTTGAAATTTATCAGCATAAAAGCGAGACACTGCAGCCACGTTGGCTCGTGCAACCGTCAAGACAAATTAAATTTGTTGTCTTCAAAAAAAGGCGATATTTCCTTCCTTAATTCAAACATTCCCAAGAGCACCTTGCCCCGGATCAGCCAGCGTACAGCTGTGTGCAACAATAAATCGCAATGGAGTCTTCCCATATCCTCGCAGATAATAGCAAGTGGCCTGGCTCTTAGTGGTCTTGACATGGTAAAATTGACAATTTTTAACACGTCATCCCAAACACTGCAAAAGTCCTGGTGGCGGTCCTTTTGTTACCAGCTGATGGTGGTGAACAGCAGATTGGTTGGCTAGAACATTCCGTATATTCCTTTCTAATTCGAGACACCACACTTTTTTCTGGGCCATAGTCAGGCTTTTAGCCCTGTCGGTGTAAGCATCCATGCATCTTTTTCATGGAATTCCATTCCATGGTAAAGCAATCTTCCTGAATTTCAAAAATGTCTCTTGTCCATAAGCAATCTTCCTAAATGTCTACATCATAGACATAACGGATGAATGCAAGCAACATTGTCACATCTGCCAACTCATTTATCTGAGGACAAAAAAATCATGCATTTGGAAACGGAAGCACAGTTCAGATTTTGTATATATTTCTTTTTCATCTTTACGACGGCTAACTGTAATGTTTGACAAAGGAAGGCTTCCCAGTCTTTTGAAGTCGTTTTCGCTCTGTATGATTTTCAGGCCATCAAGCACACACGATGTTTGAACATCCAAAAGACACAAATTTTAGAATAAAACTAACTTTATGTGGTCATCAGCGTCTCATCAGAAATTAATCTGACTCGTACGGTGGGACAGAAATAAAATCATCGTTAGCACATTGAGAAAGTGGAAGTGTTGAACTAATCTTCGCTCAAGTGCCCTCGGAAAGGTGCATCCAGGTTTAAAGAGCGCAAATTCGACTGAACACAGATTGCCGCAATGAAGTGAGTAGCGAGAACGAGCGTCACTTCATTCTGCGTCTTGATCTTTTTTCCTTATTGATAACGATTATTTTTGTGTTTTATATTTTGCAGGCATTGCATGAGTGCATGAAATTGCATGGCAGTAACAAGGAACACACAATAAGATGAAAGAAACACGAAGATAGATATATGACAGTTGTGAAAAGACATACGCTTAATGGCGCTAACACAACTTATTTGATGAAATACAAACATAAATATGTGGTACGGGTTAAGGGTAAAGTTCACACACATGAATGGCGCCATCACGATTGTTTAAAATATAGTGGTGCGATGACTTCCAAGTCGACCGATTTATAAAGTGCATGGGGTCGTGGGAGATGCCAAGGACCAGGGGTCATTTAGGCTGCAGATTTCCCTAGGGCTAAGCTACTTGTAGTGTAAAGGGAACAGTTTACAGCGTAGGCAAAAGTCTATTGCTCTGCGTATAAGGCTTAATACGCGCAATGTGGTTATATGTTTTATGGAAGCAAAATGCATTGCCGGCAAAGTCAAACCACCAGAAAAATTGGTTTGAAATTGCCACATAAAAAATTTACTGTTTTGACATATTTTGCAAATTTTCGTGATAGCTAAAGAGGAAATGCGTCAAATTTGTGGACAAGTGCAGCACTGCAGTGGTGTTACAGAATTTAAGCAGGTTGAGAAAAAGGCGTGTAATCGTGTATTACTGAAATGAATTCCCAGTTGATGTGATGAATCATGCATGGGAACGGAAATTTGTTTACAGTTCGGTAGACGCAATATTCGCTTTGCGCTTGGAGACTAAAGGCATCCCATTACTTTATTCAAGGGTTTGATGCGACCAATTTGAGTGAAAGCAACAAACACCAAACTGACTAAGATATAACAGCAATACGTCATTGGATCGACTATTTTCCTAGTAGCAGCGTTAAATAATTAAATCAATGTACCTGGTTTACGTACACCAACAAAAAAGATTACCAAAGATGTTTGTAGTACCCGAATAATACATTTTTTAATATTCCGCTGTGAAAAGTGTCAAACAGAATTTATTTTTTATTTCTAAAGGAATTTTTGACCAGATTTCTATTGCAATGAACTTCATCAGTTACGCACCTGAGTTTGAACATGCTTTTGGTAAAGCAAAATGCCGAGATTTAATTTGTCCCTTATTATACGGACGAACATCTCTAATGAGTTTAAAATAATTGTTAAACGTAGCCGGTAACTGAGAGTTAGTGTATTTGTACATGAATTTGCTCACTTCAAGATTGTAAACATCTTTTAGTTGGAGAATTTTCTGCGTTTTGTAAATGTTAGTAACTTTACGAGTCACAAGTTCATATGTGTTCAAATATCTCATGGGCAGTGGCGTAATTGACAGGGGTTCAGGGGTGCGAACCGCTCACTGGCAAAATGAATGTAAAAACCGGGCCCCGGTAAGGTTATATTTCGGTTTTAATGTCCTTTTGATTTTCAGTAGTTTATTTCTTTTTTGCGTTTTCGGTGTATTTTCCTGTGATTTAGGGTTTTAGTATAGCCATTATTCACATCTGTATTCACTATGATTTCTCAATTTTTTCTGAGTGCTGGCTAGTGGACCCCTTACAATGGGCGTGGACACCCTTCAGCTATGTTTCTCCCCTAGCTCACAGCTCATAGTTACGCCACTGAGCATGGCGCGATTTAAAACAAACGACATTGGCTGTAGACGAAATGTAAGCTGCTCTTCCCCTGGCAAAAATTCCATATTTTACTTGTTATTAGCATAATGCTTAACTTTATGCATTGCACCAACATATATAGATATAGTAGAACACAACCGTTGACAATTCTCTTGCAATGCCAGCTTTTCATCAACAATTACACCAAGGTACTTGTAATTCAAAGTTCTTTCAATATGATTACCACTTACATTCATGTCAAAGGAAACTGTGTTTGCATGTTTATTTGTGAGTAACATATATTTTGTTTCAGAAATATTTAGTGAGAATTTGTTTGCTATTAGCCAATGAATTACGTTTGTCATTTCACAATAAATCGAGTTTTGCAAATTTTCCAAGTTATTGTATCTCTGAACTAAAATTGTATCATCAGCAAAAAGTATAGTTTTCATAAGACTGACTCTGATAAGTTATTTGCAAATAACAAAAAGAACAATGGGCCTAAAATCAAACTTTAGGGGACCTCAGAAATAGTTGATTTTATAGATGATTTAGTGCAAGGGTTCCCAACATTTCTTTGACCATGTACCCCTTCATAATTTCGACAGATGTGCACGTATCCCTAAAGTTACTTATGACAAGAAGGCTTAGAAAAATAATAAAATCCACTGAATGTTTAATAGAACTTTTAGATTTTTAGAACTGCAAATGTTGACTCCATTTTTATGTCTCAATGTTGGTGTATGTTAATATATTTAACTATAAGCATATGATTTTCAAAAACATTATTCACTGGTATATGTATAAATATTGGAAATAAATAATATATAAATATATGTTCCCTTCTATTGTTAACCTTAAATGTACCCATTCAGATAGGCAAATGCACCACTAGGGGTACATGTACTCGAGGTTGGGAACCCCTGATTTGGTGTTTCCCCCTTAAACGTAGCCTACTGTTTTCTGGTGGAAGGACACGATTCTATTATTATGAACGCGTTTCTTCTTTCGCCGTAGTGCTCAAGTTTTGTCAGCAATATGGAGTGATTCATTAAGTCAAAGGCTTAGATCTAAGAAAACCGCACAATATATAAGATTTTTGTTGAGGTTTTGGAGAAGGTTTTTGTGCAAGCCTGTAATGGCCAGGAATATGGAACGGTTATAGCGAAAACCGTGTTTTTGCTGACTCAACAAGTTGTTTTTGGTAAATCGTTCAGTCTCAAGTACAGCACTTTTTCGAATATTTTTGACAGGTTTGTTAGTACTAACATCAGTCTGTAATTAGTGGGAATGAATTTTGCTATCTCCTGACTTAAAAATTGGCACTACTTTAGCGATTTTTAGATTGTCCGGTAAGACACCATCACATATGCTTTCGTTTATGACATTGACATAAGAGGTACCAGAAAGCATTTGCACCCAAAATATAAATTATGTTTCTACTAAAACGCATCAATCTGTTATGCACTACAAGTGAGAATCCCAATTTTGATTATTGCTTTGAACATCATCAGTTTCAAAATTCAATAAATGAACCAGATAATCTGTTTTCGAGGCACCACTAAGTAGACTGAATTTCTGAAAAAGACAATGTATGATAGGTTTTTTGGGCAAAAGAAACTGGTTAAAACAATTTAATTAAGGAAATTCAGTTTTGTGTATTTTTTCATCAAAGATTTTTTGTTGTATAAGCGTGTCAAAATCATGTTTGAAAAATCTAGAAATATAAATCATTTCAATCTTGGTTTGGAAGCACCTTATTCGAACTTAGGCAAATAAAATCTAAAAGTGAAGCAGCAAATCCCAGCACAGGCCAACCAGTTTTATTGTGTTTTCATGTAGGGGGTTATGAAACAGCAAGGGCCAAAACGTTCTCTGCCCTTTCCTGTTAAGAAAAAAGTGATAAGGCAATAGCATTTCCTTTCAAGGTGTAGTGATTGCTGCATGTCTGCTCATGCAGAGACACAATGCAAGACTTCTCCTACAAAAATGCCTCTTCATGATGCCCCTGTTTCCGCAAAAAGTGTTGCGGAAATGACGCGGCCGGTTTTTCCAACAGTATTACTTGGGCGCTAACTACCATGAGATGAGCAATCGCGATCAGTGCCATCATGAATCGGTCGTCGCGCGTGTTACCAAGTACGCCATTCAGATTTTTGGAAAAGCCCGTTCAAAAATTTGTGAGAGTCTCCCCAATCTGCCATCAACTGGAGACCCACTCTGTGCCCGTACACATGTGGATAGGCGAATGAGGACAGCGCAGAGTGTCCCAGTCGGGGAGACTTGAAGCGCATAAGCGACAAGCTTGTTACAAGCTAGTACTGTACCTGGAAACTGGAACATCACTTCAATCAGAGGGAAAAAGGAAGAACTGTTTGAAGTCAAGCAATTATTTTTCTTTAGATATTTTCGGTGTCTCTTCGGCTAAGCGTCGTGAATCTACACTGTGCAGCTACGTTATACAAGAAAACATTTTTGGTTTGCTTGAGGGTTTTCCGTGGAAGGAATATTTGATCAAGCAAGTCCACTCCAGACATACACTTGTACTCAACAATGCATGTGGGCAGTGTTTTTTAATGTGTTTGTGGGCAGTGTTTTTAAAGAAACAACGCATGTGGGCAGTGTTTTTAAAGAAACAGGAGAAATTCGCTTTACTACCACCAATAAAATACTCTAATATGTTTCTTTACGACTATCTCGATATTCAGATAAAATAGTTTAGGTCTCTCAAAATTTCTTTGCGGTCAGCAAGGTCAAATCCTAAAAAAACCTTGTATGTGTGCATGCCAACCTCATCCATTTCACCTCCACCTTGCTTTTCCTTCTGNAGATCGTTGTTACGGAGGCATCGTGTTTGGAAAAAATTACTTTGACCGCTCGCTTNTCTTTCCAGGCCAGAACGAGTACCTTGCCGTTGTCACAGGTTACGATATCGCCAGTCCTCAATCTGTCTGGATCGTGAATTTCCTGTGGCTCGCCACGGTGGCTGCTGAGTGCGCCGACGGTGTGTACCCTGCGTTCGAGCAGATGCTCACACGTGGCAAACCTATTGTAAAATGGCACAGCCTCCCTCTCCACTTCACCATGCGCCCTCGTGAACAAAAATAAACTTGCTGAGGTTGTACAAGCGAGCGCCAGCGTTCTGCAGTCAAGTTGTAGACCGGCCGGACGTTTGTACAGCTTGTTCGCCCTACTGGGCGGCGTATACTCGTTGTAGTTAAAGTGGAGATATCGCGTGATTTGTTGGAATAGAGATCTATTCATCACCTCCGGAAAAGAGGACGAGGCTAGGTGTGTGTCTCTGCTCCAACAAGGTCAATCCCGTTCCTCTCGGTGAACCCGGGCCATACGCATGACAAGGCCAATAAATTTGTTTAGGTGCCGTTATTGATTTCTTGCCACGGCTTCATCTTGGACACCGTCGGTGATCAGTGGCGAATCTAGGGTATGGCAGGCATGGCACGTGCCATGGGCGCAACTTCGATGGGGGCGCAAAAACTGCTTGGCAAAAGTGAAAATTTTTATTTACAGTTTGTTGAACGTCTATTTTGAGCCCCCACCATTAACTGCAATGCTGCATCAACACAGCGCCCATATCTAATGCGGGGCAAGTGGCGCCAGAATCATCAACTCTTATGACAAAACTGAAGTATTGTGGCAAAACAAGAACGCTCGCTTGCCGTATCTACAAACCTTGTCCTTCTCAGTATTGCCAGTTTGGCTTTTTTGAGGCCAAATTTGTAATTTTTGGCCTTTTTTTAACTCCTTTGGCTGTTTTTTCATTTGTGAAAAAAGGCCAAATCAAGTATGGCTTTTTTTGACCTTTTTGACCAATTCAATTTTTATGTCGGTTTGGCAGATTTAAAGATGATTTTGGCAAATTTCTGGACACTAGCAGATATCTGGACACTGCTCCTGGACACGTAATCATAAATTTTTGTTGCAAACTCTGCACTAGAATTTATTCGTAATGCAAAACGTTAAATCCACTATAGAATAGTGTACTTTTTAGTTTTGCTNTTTCATGTTTTTAGTTAAGCTGTTTCAGGTNACTCTTTATCAGTGGTGGAGTGGAGTAACCTTTTNCAAAGTGGGAGCATAAGTGCACAAATTATACCAATTTTTCGATAGTGTAACACAATTTTTCCTACACACAAGCATGTAAAATTGCAATTACAGTGTAGTATTTCACAATCTGGCAACAGTNTTNGACAACACTATACGGTAAGCAATGTGTTGCAGCCTGTAATGTGTGTTTAAAAGCGTCGTTGTGTGTTTATCGTGCATTTGGCTTTTTTTTGGTGCTTTCCGGCTATTTTACGGTTGATGTGGCCTTTTTTACTTATGACAACCTGGCAACCCTGGTCCTTCTCACGTTATNAGAAAGCTGAAGTCAGTCTGTGCTGCTGCGGTTCAGGCAAGAGAATAAAGTCAGAATCTGCTTGAGAGGAATTTAAGTCCGTAGCTAGCTGTGAGAATCTGACTGTTACGCAAATCATTGGTTTTAAGCTTTCACAGATTTATAAATTGCTTAAAATGCTGCAGCCGACTCCGACTTTACGAAACTTCTTCGATGGCCACTAGTGGTCGTTAATATTGACAGGTTAAACACAATATTCCAGTCCAGAGAGTGAGGAAGATAACCTTAGTTAGTTCTCGAAACATTAGCAGTTAATATCGTTACCGTACCAGTTTATCAAAAAATGTTAACTCATGAAAGAAGATTTGTTTTTCTTGCTTACAGCAAGCTTTTTCTGTCCAAATTTGTCTTTCTGATCGATCTCCAAGGATTTGGGATCGGGCCTGACTGTGAAAAACTAAAATCTATGTGTGAGAATTTAGGAGCTGCGTACAGTTCAGACGTAGATGGCAAGCAATTATACGAGGAGATTTTAGATTGCAAAATGCTAGTATCAAGTCGTGCAAACTTAAAATCATAGCCTCCTGAAGACCTCCTCCAGATTTTCATAGTTGCATATGATGATGAAAGCGCCTTTCCAAATCTACGAATTACTTTGCAAAGAATGCTGACGATGGTAGTATCTTTTGCAAGCTAAGAGAAACTGATTCTTTCAGACCTCCGAGCCTCAATGAGTCAGGATAGATTGTGTGATCTAGCTTTGATGAGTATAGAAAGGAACAAAACAGAGAAAATTGACTTCGATGATATTATAGACGAATTTGCTTCGATAAAGGCACGGAAAGTGTTATTTTAATTATCTTGTTGTGTTATTTAAACAAGAAAAGGCTTGATACATTGGTGTTTCGATGGAATTGTGTCTTTCGAACACAAGCAATACACCATATATATGTATTGCATTAAGTAACTTATTGTACCATCCAAATTAAATCTGTTGCGTTTCAAAAGAAACTGTCGTTTGCAGTTACAATATGGTGTGCTGTGCAATTTGTTTGCAAGATTTACCATCTTTTCAGCCAATACTATGTATAAATTATCATAACGTTAATACTTGAATGTTTTCATATACTTTATAACAAATATAAATGATTATAGAAGTATGTTGTGGTCCTTGTGGATAATTTATACTGTATTTTGTTTGCTGAAAAGTTTTAATAAAAATAAACACATATTTTCTGTTTCAAACATTTATTTTCTTCGTGGCTTATCTTTCNTAAAAATTGTGCCNATATCTAATGTTAAATTTATCGAAAAGGGCGCACATTGAAACTTTGCCATGGTTTTGTGTAGATACGCCNCTGTCGGTGATGGAAAAGGCTTGAAGGTTCTGGGATGCATAACTGTTAGCCTCCGTAGCAACCTTANCCAATACATCAGCNGTGAAAATCAGGAGAAAATGATTCACCGGGCTTTCCAAGTTCGACGAGCAGGAAGCAGNCGAAGGACCCTNCCTGCCCACGAACGCCTTCATCGCTGGANATCTTTTGCCTTTCCGGCCGGTTCCGAACCTCATGGCTGCCGAAGCAGTTCGTTATAACACATGTCATCACGAATGCACTGTTTAATGTTAACAATGCTTTAGATTTGGTGTGTCATCATTTCACGTTATGACCACAGAAAATATAAATGCACTGTAAATCAATAACGAGGTCGTTAGCGTCTAGAAAAGGAAGAAGCCGAGGAGAGTCTTCTCCATACATTTCTACCAAATTGTTTAATTATGGTTGGCTTCTCTTCTTCTAGTTCAGGGGTGCACATCCTGCGGCCTTCGATAAAAATTTATGCGGTTGTGCACATGTTATTTACAATATATGTTATGGCGACCGTGAATTAATGTAAACTCTTCGTCCACTGTGTATAAGAGTATTTGGTAGAAAGACAGCCAACCATACATGTGGAAGCAGGCTAGTCTCATTGTGTGAAAGTAGAACAGAGGCAATGCAAACAATAACATTATCTTCAACTCACTGACGGCGGTAATGCACAGAAATAAACGAAAAGCTGCCGGCAGTAGGGAAAAGGTCGTGCGCCTATTTTCTAGTCACATGCAAGCACCACACCATTGTCGTGATGTGACTAAACTCATCATCATGCCAGCTATAATGGTCACCTAGGTCGTAATACTCATGGCAAGCATTTTGGTCAGTCGCACAGCTAATCCTGCTCCGCTTTACAGCGCTTTTCTTTAAAATGACACTTCACGATTTGGGCTTTAAAACCAGTCGAGGATGAGGTTGTATCAACGAACCTTAGTTTCTGAATGCGTTTTGAAGCAAGGGAACTCTTCAATTACGCAGAAGTGAAGATTTTTTGGAAGGTTTTGCTCCTAAAAATTCGAAGAGGGCATGCGATGGTTTCAAAATAGCTTCGTTGATTTTGTTCTGTGTGCAAGCTCATATTTTACTGACATTTAAAGTGAGCGATGTGTGTTTGCACACAATCTAGCTTGCTGTCGCAAACTTACTTTACGTGGCTGATGGTGCGATGAAGCGATTGTGGATCACATTCATGAAAAGTAAGAAAGAAAAAGAGGATGTGACAATGAAAGAGTAGTGACTGAGGTTTTAAGATCTGTTGCTATATTATGTTTGCAGCATTATCCAATGAAGTGTGGAAGTAGCAAAACAAACGTATGCTGTTCTAAACTGCTCCAACAGAAGAGTTTTATAACATAAAAGTTAACTGCAAGAGGAAGGCTAAAAGGCATATTTTTGTGAAAGAAGGTTTCGATCAAACACCTTATATGCCTTTTGTTCAAAACATAATTCCCCAGCCAATGGGAAGGAAAGAGGATGGGCTTCGGAAACCTTCGACATTCGATATAAGCATATTTGATCTGTGAAGTGTATAAGCATATAATGAATGCCATCATAAAATAACCTGATCATAAACTTTGATTCCAACGTGAAAGCTTCTGAAGCAATTAACAATAGCACGAACAATTTTTTGTTTTCGTTCTCTTTTTCCGAAATTATGTTGGTCACCTATTGTGCCTTATGTTGTAAAAATCATTTCCATGCCATCAACAAGCAGGGTGTCGGAGTCGCAAGGAGTCAGATGGTTTGGGTGGTGTCGGAGTTGGATTCCTAAGAACACTAGAGTAAAAGTCAGAGTCGGGATTTTTTATCCGACTCAGACACCGGAAGTCGAATTGAATCAGTTTTACATCGCACTCCTAAGTTAGGAATCCAAACTCGTGCCTGTTGAAATGGTACAATTTTTTTAAAACTTGAAACAGAGAATTCTTGATGTGTACCACGATTTTACATTGTTGCTAGTTGCTACAAAATTGTTAACTGCTAAATCTCATTCACGTTATGTTAAGGCCAGCACTTTTGCAGCCCGGCCCGCACGGAGCAAACAAGAAACTGCCCGGCCCAGCCTGTTTATTCTAAACTACAACTTATTTTCTGGCCCGGACCGGCCCGTCGCCCGTAATATAAAGTAATCTCAAATGCAAAGTAACAACAAATTTTCAGTTCATTGTCCTTTGGACACTAAAACCATGTAGTGTTAGGGCAGAGTGGCTATAGGTCCGCCAGTGGACTTTCACTTTTGAAAACGTATTCGTCCGTCGCCTGTAACGTGACACTAAGGTGCGTTTACATTGGCGGTTTTGGCGCTTTGCAAGTGTCGAAGCGTTTGTTAGTTTTATTGTGGCTGTGGAAACGGGACGTTAGGCGCTTCAAGCGCTTCAGCTTCGTAACTGGATCCATGGAAAACGGATCGCATGCAGCGCTTCACGAGCGTTGTGAGCGACGGAAGCTGTGGTGAGCTTGATGTCCAGGTAGGTCTAGGCCAGTCTCAGCCTGTATCAGTTAACTGATAAAAGATACGTTTCGTGCGAAATGATCGGTTGTGGTTGTTTGGATTATTTATGCTTAATGGTAGATTTACAAAGGTTCTGGACCTTGTGTCTGAACTAAACACTTGAGGAAAAGCAATGATAATAAAGTGCCAACTGCTGAAAATCATTTCTGAACTCTTGCATTAAGATTTTTTTCATACATTTTTTTTCATCATGTCGCACCCATCATACGTTCGTTGCTACACTATGGGAAAGCCAAGAGATTCCTTATTTTATTACACCTAATGTCTGCTACTTAATAGCATCTCACAGAAGAGTAACTTTGTCCGGGTTATTTTGTGCAAAGAAAAGAACTGCATGATTTCTGTTACACAAGCTTCAATTGTATGCCATGGCTTAGCACACATTACACAAATCTGACTAGCCTTGACGTATGCTGTCACAGGTTGCAGTGCAGATGTTGGCTTATCTCATAGTGTATTTAGGCTAGGCTGTCATTGCCCTGTTCAGCTTATAATATGGGCCAGTTATAATTTGTTGAAAACTACCCGCCTATTACTAGAATGTAGGTTGTGCAGCAATGTTTATAAAAGTTGTATAAATCAACTAAGATCAATTGTTTAAATTAATAAATCACCCTAAAGATGAAGTTGTGTTTATGTGTAAAATTGTGTAAGTTTCAGCATAAATAATACTGTAACTGAAATAGTAAGTGTGAAAAAGCATTGTGTGCTGTGATCCTAAGGTTGCTCTATTGGTAATGCAATACATGTGTTGTGAAACAATTATGTTTATTTT
>JGI24159J19872_10008471_pt1 | contig 13457 bp, 10 predicted proteins | sample Ectturendosymbi4_FD_19872 | JGI IMG/M metagenome (IMG submission 19872) | reverse complement strand
TAGTTTCCAGTAAAAACTTCAGCGAAATACTACCACCTAACGGTTGGCGCCCAGGGCCAGGGAAAGTGGGCCAAGGTGGCCAAAAAGTCCTCCACTTGTGACGTCACTCACAAAGAAACCGCACCCCCCAAGCAAAAAATTTTTTTCCGACTGCAATCTACTAGACTGGCCGATCCATTTGAGCCGCTGAACAGCTCTCTAGCGCAATGGGCAGAGGAGCTAGGGCATTGGTAAGGCAACCGAAAACTGCTTTTTTTTTGCGAAAATCGCTGAAACCAGGTGGCTCTAAAAGTGTTAATAATCGAAATCATCATTTTTTATAATTTTTTATGTTTTTCAACATGTTTTTAATCTTTTCAAAAAACTTTGTTCAAGGCATTGAGCATACTTAACAACTATATTGTCAACTCTTTGGCGTCTGGCTGCTTTTGGGGATTTTCGAAAAAAAAAACGCCTAAACGCACGCGGCTTTGCGTGGGAATTTCTCTGGTCCGGTATGCTCTACAGACCCGGTAAAAGTCTCAAAAGACGCGGCAAGACTTCTAGTCTGCAGTCTAAAAAAATTTTTTGCTTGGACGATGCGGGTTTTTTGTGAGTGACATCATAAGTGGAGGACTTTTAGCCCACTCTGGCCCACTTTGCCTGGCCCTGGGCACCAACCGCTAGATGGCAGTATTTCGCTGAAGTTTTTACTGGAAACTAGGCTGCAATCCGAGTCTTTTGATACCTTGGATGACCTCATGGGGTTTCAGGTTCAAAAGTTAGTAATCAAAGGCAGTTTCTATCATATTTCAGGTATTCATGAATTCATAGTTAGTAATTCACAAGACTGTTAAGTAACAGATAGTATGTGAATGTCACTTGTGATGTCATAGAGCAGACAAAGGCAGTTTGTTTACTGCCAATTCTTCTGCATTTATTTGTGATTTTTTTTATAGAAGTTCATAAATGTTTGTCTTGATAATAATATGCTTCGAAACACAGCCATGCTTTCTATCTAAAGCAACAAATTTGAAAAAAAATTTTTTCGGCGTCCATCTCAAATTAGACGAGCACTGTAGGCGGGAAAAAACGTAAATATCATGAAAAGTATTCGATTTAGGTAAATTTAAACTGCATATTTAGAAATCCCATCCTGAAAACATGGGTATAAACCCCGATTTCATTAAGATTGGACTAGCAGATCTAGAGTTATAGTCGTTTTTGTGTTGCTCATCAGTGCGAATGCCATCTAGTGGTAAAAATACGAAAGCAGTGATAAATCAAAAAAAAGCTCGATCAATTTTTGCAAAATTGGTGTCAATATTCCTAAAAACTTGTCGCTGCAAACATACGTGAAAAGAAAGGAAATCCTAAACCATGTTGTTCCAAACTTCAGAAACTTGGGTTGAATTGTAATGAACTGTGACCCATTAGTATCTCCATAACACCAGGCCTTACATAAAAAAATGAAGTCAATTGATGTTGCACTATTTGAGTTGTAGGTATTTAAAATATCGTCAAGCTCAAATGCACATGAAAAACATGTTGCCTTAACAACGATTGACCAGGGTTCAAAGGTCACAGTGATGTGTTGTTTTGTTCATCTTGGAGCCTTCCACTTTACTGCAAAATATGGAATGAAAATATTCAGAGATAAAGGAGTGACAATCAGTTGTAGTTCCAACAGCAAAATTCCATGAATTTTTTGGTCCAATCCTCTTGAAAATAATCGAAATTTCAAATGCTCATAATTTTGGAAATACAGGTCCAATTTCAAAAATTCCAACTTTGTTGAGCTCAGAAGCCTGAGATCTTTCCCCTTGTAAAATGTCGTGTATTTTGGTGAGGATCAGATGAAAAATTTCCATTTTGCTGGATCACCTGACATGGAATGACCCAGAAACAAGTAAACACAAGATACACCCTGAAGCTAACCCTAAGCCCTAACCTTAACTCTTAACCCGTATGCAAACCCTAACCCTAATGGTAACCCCTAACACTAACCTCTGAGCCTAATGCTAACCCCAAACCCTAACGCTAACCCCTACCGAACGCAAACAACACAAACGCTAACTGAAGTCTAAACCTAACACCTAAAAGAAAAGTTTGGAAAGTTATGAAAATAGCAAAAAAAGAAAACGGAATCGCCAAGGTGAGAGTGGAACTGACAAGCAATGGCACACCAGACTTGAAGCATAACCACTACACTACGAGCAGCACCCCGATTGCATGACAAACTGACATTTTTTTCGAATTTTGATATACCACAAAACCGAATGTTGGACTGGCGGCACAATAGCTCCAGACGATCTGTTACTGCCAGAATATCGGCGGTAAAATAGACACTACCTAATTTTTATGACAAGTACCGCTAGCGTACATTTCAAGTTTGGTTTTGACTTTTTTAAACATTTTGTATGTTTGCGTTTTTAATTGTCTTCTGGGTTTTCATAACAGAGTGGCAACACTAGTTACATTTGTAAATTGTGAATTGTCGAAGTTAGAGATGTGGTGCTGTGCCTATTTAGCAGTAATATCTATTTTAGTTTTCATAAGTTAGTGCCTATTTACTTATAGGGCTTATTCATCAGTTACTGTTTACAGATGTGGCAACTCAAGCAAACTTACGTTGTTTTGTGATTATAAATGAATTTGGTAATATTGCTTTCAGCTTCATTTTTAATTGCATGAACTTTGTTGACTGGATTTTCTGGATCTTATTTTTGGTGCCATTTTTGGTTATGTTGGTTTTTACATTTCCCTGTCTATGTTTGGTAAAGCTTTTCTTTTCTGAAAGGAAATGGCTATGAGTGTGCCAGCAGGGATGCAGTTAGAATAAAGGCAGTGGCTATAGATACGCCTGTGGATCTTGAAATTTGAAAACTTACTGATGCGCCACCTGTGACGTATCAGTAACGTACAACGAGAGTGCAGCAGGCTTTGTAGAAAGGAAGTAAACGTAAAAGATAAACCCTAAACCTAACCTCAACCCTGACTGTGGCCCTAACCTAACCCTAATGTTAGGCTAACGTAACACTAGACCTGAAAAGATAATATGTAAGCCTGGTAAAAAGTAAACAATAAAAGCGAAAGTCAACAAGGTGAGAGTCGAACTGAAAACCATTGGCATAGCAGCCATAACGCATAACCCCTTGGCTACGAGATCCACACCGTTTGAATGACAAACTGACCCTTTCATTTGAATTGCGTCAGGCCAGGCTTATCTGTAGTCACTTCCTAGAATAAAACACTGGCTTTGTCACTGTAACAGCACCACCACGGTAGTATAGCAGATGCGTCTGCATCTGCTGTGCAAATCATTTTCTTTATGGCTCACCTTGGCGCCTTTGGTTTTAGGAGTACTGACCGCACTTGTCAAAGGACCACTTTTCCATTACTTTTTTCAAAGGCAGTGGCTACAGAACCATCGATGGATCTTTCAATTTAAAACCTTATTTGACCATCTCCTGTAGTGTGGCAGTAATGCGTGACGAGAATGCAGTAGGCTTGGCAGAAACTTACCAAACGTATAAGGTAAACCCAAAACGTAACCATGTGTCGGAAGGATATTTCCAGGCGGGGCCACTAGGGAATTTTCCACAATTTTGGTAGGGTGGGTAAAACTGGTGAAATTTGTTTTTTCCCGTGGAAACTAAGGAAACAACCTTTTTTTGCTGAAATTTTACAAATCCAAGGGGGGCAAGGCCCAACCCGCTCCCCCTTCCGGCGTCCATCACACTAACTTTAACCCTGACTCCAATGCTGACCTAATGTTAATCCCTAAACCCAACCCCTAATCCTAAGCCCTAACCCCTAATCCTAACCCCTAATCCTAAGCCCTAATCCTAAGCCCTAATCCTAAGCCCTAAACCTAAGCCCTAAACCTAAGCCCTAAACCTAAGCCCTAAACCTAAGCCCTAAACCTAAGCCCTAAACCTAAGCCCTAAACCTAAGCCCTAAACCTAAGCCTTAAACCTAAGCCCTAAACCTAAGCCCTAAACCTAAGCCCTAAACCTAAGCCCTAAACCTAAGCCCTAAACCTAAGCCCTAAACCTAAGCCCTAAACCTAAGCCCAATACCTAAGCCCTAAACCTAAGCCCTGAACCTAAACCTAACCCTTAAACCAGGGGTGTGCAACATTTTTTGTCGGTGGACCATATAACCAACTTCACACATCTAGCTGGGCCACACGAAAAATTTAGTTTTTTCATGTACACTTTAGTTTTCATGTACATTAGGATTTTCTTGCATGATGGGAAAAAATCAGAGTGTTGGCAAGGGCCACACTAAATGGCTTGGCGGGCCGGGTTGTGGCCCGTGGGCCACCTGTTGCACACCCCTGCCTTAAACCTAACACTTAAACCTAAACCACAAATCTGACCACAAAATTTGGAAACTTTTGAAAAAATAATTAAAAATGGTAACATTAAAAGCGCAACCACTACTACTAAAACGAAAGGTGCCCGATCGTGGTCAGAGTCAACGCAAAAAACTTTTACACAGTAAGACACGTCTACATGACTATCATGACAGTGCTGCTTATGCTGAAAACTCAGCATTTTATTCTAACCATGTCACCGACAGAAGACCTATAGCCATTTCCAAACAAAAACACCCTGTCATTTTGTGACCCAGTCTATAAAAATAACATCACATGTTCATGATGTTGTGCACTTTCAATCGGAAAAACAAAAAAATAGTGTGTATTTTGCCGCCAGAGGTATAGCCCTACTGTGGTCATTTTTCTATTTGAACTGTAGTGCATCTGGCTTTGTCCACTTATAACATTGAGTTCGTGGCACTAGCATTGGGCACAATGAACCTGATCGAGTGGGAATTCCTGCTGTGCGAGTGGTCATTGTTTGGGCTCTCAGCATTGTCGCGTCGGCTCGGCTAATGGAGACGACTCTATTTATGGCCAAACTTTTGATGCAATCTACAGTACTTTTTAATAAGCTTTGAAAATCAGACACAGGTTTGCCATTTGGGTTAGGGTTTTAGGTTATATCGCAAAGACGATCAGCTAATCCAAGGATATATCGTCCTTGTAGTTGTAATATGACCAATTCAACCAATCTGGATCAGCTAATAGCAAAAGAGCTCCAGCATTCAATCATTTGGTAAGATAAAGAAAATAGATTTTGTAACTCCGAGAGGAGGTCACAGTATGAAACATAATAAAAGTATGTAGGCTAGCTTGCAAAAACTACAAACTCAAACTGTCTTTTAGCAAAGGTTGACTGTATAAAACTTTAGGTAGAATTTTCAAAAATCTGACCACAAAAATGTAGCTTTATACCCTGAAATAGACCAGGGGTGGCTAAAAGGTCTATCGCATTGACTGATTGATCGCCGAGTGTCACTTGGTCGATCGTGCCTGATTTTGCATTGGATTGACAAGATACCCAAAAACAACATTTTTTAATCAATATTCCAGAAAGTACATAAAAATTATCCATCAATTGGTTGGTCACGTATATTCTTTGGTGCCTGTTGCAGTGGCTGACCATATGCTAGCTCGGCAGATTTTTGCGTGACAATCATGATTTAGGCGTAACAGACACTTTGCCTTCTGTCTGTGCATCAAAGGCGATGGTGCACTGTGTGATACTAAAATTTCGGCATATGATATTGTATTTGTGACTTTACTGCTGACCAGTCGATCGCGAGGTATCAAGAAATTTTCTATTGATCCCAGTCTAAAGATAAGTTGGCCACCCATAAAATAGGCTATGTTCTATTAGCCTGCACAGCACACACACATGCCATTCAGCACAACAAACAAAGCAGCATACCAGCAATTTAAGTGCAGCTTACTACTTCCACTTGGCCGAAAAAAAATTAATGATGAAGTAACCCGCATTACCATTGATTGTGATGATTGCAGCACATAGTGACAATACAAAAACCAATAATAGCAAAGAAAACGCTGCCACCATCATTTGTGACATCTTGAATCACTATCAGGAAAATTTCGTTATAGAAATCAGACCAATATCCTGATCCTGTCCGGATCCAATTTTTTTCAAAAATGAATATCCAAATTCAATCCTGATCCGAAAAAATCGCAAGTATCCTGCAGGATATCCAATCCTGATCCTGTCCATGCTCACCTCTGCAGTCCACACACGGCATTCTCTGCTCCCCTCCTACGCCAATCCTTGACTGGATCATCCTGTTATATGCTCGTTTACAGTTAAGTTATGGCAATGGTTTATTATTTCACAGGACTCAGCCAACAAGTAGAAGCACTAAAACAGCCATTGAACTAAGCAAACCAACTATTAGGGAACATTAAAGCAAATTGAAATACAATGGCGTAATAGCTAATCAATAGGGCAACCAAAAGTCAATAAAGTCAAAATTTTTCTGCCGTTACTAAAGTTTATGAAGCGTCTAAAAAACAATTTTCACGCTCATACCATGAGAGAATCCCAAGTTATTAGCTCAAAAAAGACAAAATTTGTCATTAGGTCAAAATTTATCGTTAGGTCAAGATTTTCTTGTAGCACAGATTTTTTCTCTTTATTGATATTTTATTTGCAAGTTCAGCTCCAATAATAATATGCTTGTTGGGATTTCTGACGTAATAATGTTGTTTTGCCCACTACTGGACGATTGAATATTATGTACAGTAGGATAGGCGAGAAATGTGGTCTTACAACACTTTTTTTGGTAAACGCTCAATCCATTATGCATATAGCCAGGGTTTTATTACAAAGACAAGTTGTGAAACCACTCATGCATGGACGCCATTAATGGTCCCAAGCTGCTAATTTGTCGTATTAGTTTGTATGCAGTCGACAGAGCTTTGTAGTAAAATAACTGTTTTTCAATGAAGATAGGGATTTCAGATAAGCTGAAACTGATGAAAATTAAACTTTACTTCCAATATTACTGTATGTCGAAGTGATTCTGCGTGATGTAAGGCTTGGCAACGGTTATCGTGTGGTGGAAGTCAGAAATGTTTCTTCAAAAAATGCAGGCTACGGATAAAGGAGGTTCACTCACGTTTTTCCTGGTTGAATAAGGTATGATACTTAATTAAATTCCGTTTAAGACAAATGTTGAGTTCGCGTTGCATCCTCAACATGAAACGTCTCCTGACTTGGCCAAACAACCCGTTCAAGATTTCAAGCAAGTTTAGAAAGCAACCTGGAAGTTTGTCGATAATCTTATTGAATAACAAAGACAAAGAAGAAAGCATTAGAACATCAAAAATCGCATCACCAATTCAACTTAATTCCAGGAGAATGAATTTGGAACAAAGCAACTACCAAAGACACTTGGTTTTCAGGGAAGTTGTGTTATGTATTTATTTAAACCATTGTGTATTTATACTCCGCATGTAATCGCAAGTCACAATTAGGAAGAGAGTAACCCAAAACATTATATAAATTATTTACACTGATAATCCGTACAAATTTATAAACGATATTCAGGATTCAAACGGATAAAAACGAGTCACAACGGAAAGCACTCCGGATTACGGCAAAAACGGTGGCCGTGGCCTACGGTACCGCCGGAAAATCATTCTCGAAGGTGATTGGTCAAAAACGAAGATGACGCTTCGAGATGCGAGCTGTAGCCAATGGGACTCGAGAAGACCAGATCGACCGTGAATTTCCTGCCAGATGGAAAATCCCTGACGAGTTAATAAAACCTGGACGATCTGAGCCAGACAGTCAGTCTTCATCTGGACACTCTCGAAGCAGCAACAACACGATTCCCACTGGAGTCTTTTAAACAGTCTACAGGTAGTCTGATAGACTGAGACCTATTGAATTTATGGCAGTATGGGCTACTCTCTCTCCTACGAAAGAAGTGAATTCGTGTTAAACCCCTGTTGCTTGCAGTAACTTTCTTTACGTGTCTTAATCTATGCTAATGGTATAAACCCCTGTTGTTTTCAATTACCTTTTTGATATATTTAAGATTAATGGCGCAGTGCTTAACGCTATAATAATAAAACCATAAGTGAATACAAATTTTGTCTTATGTTAAAACTGAGCGTGAAGTCGAACGATAAAAGGTGGGTCCAAGTTTCTTCACTGTAAATTTGGGCGTGCCTAGGACACGTTCCTACTAAAGTAACTAGTGCTCTCGAGGAAATGTCCTAAATTACGTAACTTACACGTAACACAAAGTTGCCTTTATGAGCATACGTTAGGAACTGATATATTTTCAATGTTTTCATTGACAATACTGTCATAACACTCAACTTGTCAAGCGTTAGCCTAGTCTAGTACAGGCTTTAATGCAAGTTACAGTAACACCAAGTTAGTAGGCCTATTCATTTTATGGGACAAAATTGGTCATTATGCTTGGATTTCTCTACTCCAAAGTGTGGAACACATTCAAGAAAATTTCCTTGAATAGATCTTCATGTTTCAACAAGGTGAAGTTTGAAAGAGATGCTTAATAATTTGCCAGAGAGATAAATGGACCCCTAAGATACATAGGAAAAGGAAACTCAATGCTATGCAAAGTCAGTCTAGTTTTAGGTCATTTGCTAAGTGAACCAGCAATTTCTTTGATGCGTGCTTTGTGATTGATGGTTCTTAATGAGAAACATGCAAAATACTGTTTGATGTCCTTACTCGTCAGAATCACGGATACAAGATGTAAATGTAACCAGTTACTAACCCCCAGCACAGGGTTGCCAAGGGGTTTTTCCAGGGTTGCCCCTTTTTGCCAAGGGGCCAAATGTAGTCTAGAAAACAGCAAAATTCGAAAACAAAGGGTCAAAAAAGGGCCAACCATTTTTCCAAATATATCACCAGTTATTACACCAGTAACAGTCATATGAAATCATACTTAACAATTTATTGAATATCAAAAACAATACAAAAATGAATATGCAACTCAAACAAAGTAACATTGGCATGAAGTCAGTCCAGGAAGTCTGTCCAAAAAAGCAATTTATTAAGGAAGTGACTGTGGATACGCCTGTCCGGATGCAATTCAAACAAAAGGGTGAGTTTGTCATGCAAACTGCGTGGATCTCGTAACCTAACGATTGTGTTACAGCTACTGTGCCAATGGCTTTCGGTTCGGCTCTCACCTTGCCGTCTTTTGTTTTGTTTTTTTTCTTTACTTTTTTTCAAGCTTACGTGTTACATTTAGGGGTTAGTGTTAAATTATGGTTACGGCTATGGTTAGGGTTAAGGTTAGGTTTATCTTTTACGTTTAGTTCGTTTCTTCCAAGCCTGCTGCACTCTTGTCATGCGCTACTGTTACTTCACAGGTGGCGTCAGGCCCGTAGCCAGGTTTCAATATTTGGTGGGGCACAATAGATTTTTGAGGGGGCAAGATTTTTGGTTTTACTATATGTTTAAAACAAATTTTTCTGGGCACCACAAAAATTTGGGGGGCACTGNCAACAAATGCCCCCCCCCCCGTGGATATAGGCCTGGGTGGCGTATGAATAAGTTTTAGAATTTTAGGATCCACAGGCATATCCGTAGCCACTGCCATTGTACATCATGGAAGATCGTAAGAGAAGAACTTTAAACATGTACATCATGGAAGATCGTAAGAGAAGAACTTTATTTCCATATGTAGCCATAAACTGAGATAAACTTACCATCCTAGGTATTTGCTAAAGCGATCAACCATAAGCCAAACAAAGCAACAAAAACGTGCACCACCTAAAAAACAGTAAGTCAGGTAACGTAACAGTTCTCACTGCTACTGTTGCAACCTCTCTGGTGGCGTTGCGTTGAATGTGTGGTTCACCACGAACGGGATGTGCACGAAGAACAACAATACGTATATGTTGCGCAAACAAGCAATAATATAGTGATTGCGGCACATGAACTCTATTGTTGCGTGCTGCCACAGTGCTAAGCTTTGCGCACATGTCGTTCGGGGCTTTTCCGATCGCAACAAAATAGTGCTGTGACCAAGATGTGGAGGTCGTGCCGTGTGAAGCCTTCACAAAAAGAAGGTGCGATCGGTGCGGTTCATTGTAAAAAGGAAGGGGATGTTGTTGCAAACTCTCCGGTAGCGTTGCATTGAATGTGTGATTCACCACGAACGGGATGTGCGAGAAGAACAACAATATGTATACGTGGCGTGAACAAGCAGTAATAGGGTGATTGCAGTGCATGAACTCTATTGTTGCTTGCTGTCACAGTGCTAAGCTTTGCGCACATGCCGTTCGGGCTTTTCCGATCGCAACACTACTCTAACTACTGTGCCTCTACAATTGCAGCAAGTAACAGGTATTCTGATGAACTTACTTTCACATTAACTCAGAAACTTTAAGAATCCTAAGAAAATTTTGTAATCGAAAACCTTGAAAATCTGCAATCATCAGTCAAAAAAGTGAAAAAATGCTTCTCAGGCATGACCCAGGGTGGCCAGATCTAATTCTTGCAAAAAGTCAAATCTATTTTGGAAAAGGGCAAAAAAAGAGTCAAACGAAAACAATTTTTGGGCCAGCAAGTGTTATTTGGGACCAAATTTCTGAAATTTGGCCCCAAAAAATGGCTAACCACTCGCAACCCTGCTCCAGCAACTGCGCAACGCAGCTACCAGCTAGTAGCTACTTCCCATAACGGTGATTCCCCAATGATACAAAAAGCACGGATAATTAAACGTTCCCACGTTTTCCGATTATTTTATGTCTTTAATCGCCTAAAAATACACAAGTATGACATCATGAAATATTTGCTTAATAATAAACAATTTCCATAGCAAAAATTTGGCTCAGAGCTAAAATATAAGTTTTTCTAAGTCGGAAGGAAATATACATATATGATTTCTATGATGATAGCGCTGGGCTGCAAATGGTTTTTCACTTTGAATTGAATTGCAAAATGAAGTGAGTGCGCTGGGCCATGCAGGGATTTTTCGTTTGTGTTTATGTTTCATTTTCAATGCGAAATTGAAATGAAATTGAAAACGAAATTGAAAACGAAACGAAAATGAAATTGAAAACGAATTTGAAATGAAATTGAAAACGAATTTGAAGACAAAATTGAAATGAAATTGAAAACGAGTTTGAAAACGAGATTGCAAACGAGTTTAAAAAACAAAATTGAAAATGAAATCGAGGTTTAAAATGAAACTGAAAACGAAATCGAAAACAAAATTGAAATGAAAATAAAATTGAAGTTGAAAATGCAATTGAAATTGAACTTGAAAATGATATTGAAATGAAATTTAAATCGAAATTGAAAACGAAAGTCGATATGAAATTCAAAGTGAAATTAAAAACGTATTAAAATATTCGAAATTGCACTTGGCAGCCATGGGCCACCATACTACACATAGAAATTAAGTTGTTCTCGTATGATCTTTCATCACGTAGTTGTTTTGCTGTTGCGCTACAATTGTGATTGAGGAATATTGCCAAGATTTTGATTTAATAAGTTCCTAAGTATGAGGTCATATGCCTTCGTAACTACTGATAAATTTGGAGTAAATGGTTGGACTTTTTTTGGCCCTTTGTCTTAGAATTTGTTTTTTTTTCTGGACTAGATTTGTCCCCTTGGCAAAAAGTAGATCTTGCAACCCTGCTCCGTGATCACTCTGCTTGCTTCAGTCCTGATCCAGTCCATGAGTTCGATCCATTCCTGATCTGTGCTCTTTACTGACACGTTGTTTGTATTTGTATCTGGATCACCTATCCAATCCAGTGAATGATGCAAGCTACAAGCCTTAAACCTGCTTATCTTGTTGGTTAGACATACCACCATTGTTGCCACTTCTGATGTTTTCAGAGAAATGTCTGATGTTTTGGCAGTGCTGCCATTAGCTGTTTTGCTGCTAGATCTATCTAGCAGGTTTTTCTCACTGTTAGCTGGAAATTTTTCAATCTAACCTTTCTAGCAGGTAGCTGATTTTCTAGCATTTTGAATACCGTTTAGCAGATTTAGCAGGTAACAATTTTCTGGACAAACATTTGTTCCAACAATTTTTAGAGATGAAAACTTTTACACTTTTTTCATGAAAAAATTATTTACCTTCTCTCTGACGCTTTATATTAGGCAACATAAAAACCACCAAGCACAACTAGTTGCCTTTGATCATTTGGATTCATAAATGTACCATTGCTATTACCCATTGGAGTTTCTATTATGACGCAGCCAAGCTGCTTCAAGAAGATTAATTGCATCATAATTAATAACAAGCAATTGGATGGCTTGGTGAAGCCTAAATGATTTGCTTCTGTGCATAGTGAGCAGTGAGCGCATTGGGTTTGAAAGACAGCATTGGCAGAATATATTTTTATCCCACAACACAGCCGTAACGCATAACAAAAACAAGTAGCAAGGGCAGAAAACAATGTTTATACAGGAACAATTATGATTGGTAACACAACAACTGAATGAAGGTTGAAAAAGAAAATATGTGCACAAACAAGCCAAAATGGAATCACAAAGATTGAAAGAAATGTAACATATCACAAAAATGAGAAAAAAATAAAACAACAAAAAAAAACATCAACATAACGCAGATGATGGTGGTCAAGCATTGGGTGAAGAGATTATGCAGGTACAGATGAATAGGTGAGACAAACATGCAGGTGAAGGATTAGGAAGCGAGCAGCAGTAATGGTTATGAGGCAGGGGGAAAGGCATTTTAGTACAACATTTTATAGCAAAAACAAGTAGCATGGGCAGAAAAGAATGTTTTAAAAAATACACATCGTGAAGAAATGAAGATTTACCCACAGACCATAGTGGGGTGGGTTGCATGGATGAGTTATTCCCAACCAGATGCATGGTGTCACCGAATGAAGTTGAAGAGTAAAGGATAAGAACAGGTTTAAGGTTACAGTATTATTAGCAGTAATCATTATTTATTCCAATAAATGTTAGGTACATGAAAAACAAAATACGTTTAGCAGGTCAGAGAATTATTTAGTTCTCAGATATAGTTTCACAAAAAGTCATAGCTTATCTAGGTAAACTACCCATTTATTTCACAAATGTAACTGGTGTCATGTCATTGACACCGCCATTCAGCTTTATGTGACTGTGGGTTTAGGAATTAAGCTGAAGTCAATGTCCGTGACGTCTTGGAGGTGGACATCACTTCGTCTGCCTAGAAATCCTCGTATTGCAGCAAGGGTGCTCCTCAAAAGAGCAAATCTGAGCTTTGTCCTTACGTATGTTATGACAGATGCATACGGCTCACTGTGTTTTTCAGCTATTTTTTCTTCCAGTCTTTTGATTACTCTATTGCATTCTGGTGCTATCCTTCCTGTTGTTGTGAAGGCAAGTGGATTCATTAAATGAGGACTTTTCTATGTCAATCACTCTTTGGTTGTATTTATCTTTCTTCTCCTTTTCATGTTGTTGATAGACCACTGTCAGGGCTTCCCACCATCTCTCTTTCATGGACATTTCCGCCTTGACTCAGCCATTGGGGTGCAACAAGGGGACCCTCTTGGCCCGGCTCTTTTTGCCCTCGCCATTCACAGAGTTACATCCGAGGTCAAATCAGACCTTAATGCTTGGTAC
>JGI24159J19872_10008470_pt1 | contig 13458 bp, 14 predicted proteins | sample Ectturendosymbi4_FD_19872 | JGI IMG/M metagenome (IMG submission 19872) | reverse complement strand
AATATTAAGTGATACATGCATAAAGATTTGAAAATAAACAACATGTAAATATATTTTTACCTTCTATTGCTAACCTTAAATGTACCCCTTCGGATAGGCAAGTGTACCCCCAGGGATATATGTACCCCAGGTTGGGAACCCATGCAAAGTATTAACATTTGAAAATTTTGAAAAATTATAATTTTTTATTTTCCAAGTTACTTTCTTGGCAACTTCCACAAAATTTGAAAAATTCATTTCATGCTTACCTGTTAGCATTTTCAGTGTGTTTATTTGGTTTGGTCTACTTGTAAGGACCACAACTAACCCAAAATACCAACCAAAACATCTATCACTTCTGGCGTAAAATTTTGTGATAAGACTTTTTCCAAATCAAAACAAAATTTAATTTTTTTGTCTTTTATGCTTTACCCTTTGCCAATAGAGGTTTTTAACTTCATTGTATTTATCTGGTGATAGCTTATTAGTTGGCAAAACTTTGGAAGGTCTGTTTTCAGTGCAATTATTGTAATGTTTCAGTACTATATATCATTTAATTTGAAAGTTAGATTATGCAGTAGGTGATATAGTGCTCAGGTAAGGAACAACTTGATGATGTGAGTCTGTCTATGGTTTGAAGACATGAAATTATGTAACATGTAGCATTACTTTCTTCACTATTTTTTCAAGCAAATTTTTAATGTGTAGGATGAGAATTGTTTATACATTTTTTCTGGATTTGGTGACTTGACCTCACTGAAATGGAAGGTGTACCAAGATTGCCCATGCTCAGTATTGAGCTAAAAACTGTGGCTGATTATACTGGCATAGACTGGATGGATACTCCTGTTGATACAAGCAAAGAAAATGTATCAGCTGCTATAGCACAAGAGCTGAAAAAGGTGTGTTGCATTGTAAATTGGAATACTTGATAAAATTGTAGAACAGTGGTTCTCAACTTTAAAATTTTTTTCGTAATATTTCTCTTACTAATTTCTTGATGTTCTCGGTCCACTTAAGGCAAACAACACCAAAAGCAAATTTTGAAGCATAGATTTGTTGCATGTAATAAATGCAGGTCATTGTGTTGGATGTACTGACTTGGCTTCCACCAGTTCTATCTTGGGTTATGCTTTGGAAATTGCAGCTCTCATTGGTCACGTCCAGTGTGTTTCTGAATTTTATTCTGATTGCAAATAGTATAGAAAAAGTTGTCTCACACTCCTATGTAGTTGGAAATGGAATGATCACTTTCACAAAATCCATAATCCATAGCGCAAGTTATTCTCGTTCAAAAGTAAAAAAAACATAAAATTGATCATTTTACCAAAAATTTTTTTTGGTAAGTTTACAAAAATTGGTAATTTTGCCCTTACTCTTGAACTAGAAACGCTAGAAAGTCGATCACAAGCTCAAAAGGCTCAGATTTTAGCCTAGTTTCCAATAAAAACTTGAGCGAAATGTTTCCATCTAGCAGTTGGGCCTAGGGCCAGGCAAACTGAGTCAAAATGGCCAAAAACCTAGCCCACTTATGACGTCACCCATAAAAAAAACGAAACCCAAAACAAAACAAAAAAATTTTTTTTCATTACAAACAAGAAGGCGTGCTGAGTCTTTTCAGGGTTTGGATAGCTCTCTAGCACAATCAACTGGGTGAGGTATGGAGTTGCATATGCAAAATTAGCGCTCCATGTTTGATTTCAAAGTACGATATACTCGTACACTGGCTCCAAACAAGTTGAAATTGCTTCCCACTTTCAGAACCACTGATGTAGAACAATAAGGCTTAAAAAGTGCTGATGTGGAATTTAAGAAATTCGATGTAGTGCTTGCAATATGCTGTTGGGTGGTTGCTTTAGGCAATCAAACCACTACCAACCAAGGGTTACTGCAGTTGTAAGAATACTGGTGTCATTAGATGATAAAATTTTGTTGGTTAATCATATTTACCCTTTTAGGAAATTGTTACTTAGAATTACCTTAACTCATTAACCTGAGGAGCTAAATAAAAATATCTTTTATGTTGTTCAAAGCATTTACTATGGGTCACATCTTACGATGTAATTTTCGTGCACGTGTGACAACACTGACCTAATACAAAACAAAACCTGACTTTTGACACCTGCAATAACTGTAGTGACTTGTTTTCAAAAGGCTATGCAGCTTAACTATGCACATTGGAAAAATTGATTCTTTACAAGAATTTTCACTGGTGCCATCTTCTGTACAAAAAATTTGGCTTCACCCTTTCTAAAGTTTAAAGGATGGAATGTCTAAAAATTAGGGTTATTTTTTGTTCTTCATACCTGACACTCCATTACTCCCATTATACAGACAACAGCCATAAGAAAATTGCAAAAGGAGAGGATAATGTATGTATCTTAAGCCTACAAGCCTACACTGTTAAGTTCGAAGTAAAACTGTCTAGAAGAAATATCGTTAATAGAATTTTCTACACCCTACTAACAGGGTTCCCAGATGAAAATTTCAATTCTATATCAATCCCTCATTTTGTTCATAAAGTAAGTGTACTGTTGATATGTATACATTTGATTCAAAGCAGAAACTGTAAGATCATCAATGCATTCACTCTAATACTAATTACAGCTCCCAAACTAAATATCTTTGTTTTAATATTAGCAAGGAATGCCTCCAGGGAAATCTTGCAAAAGTATTTAAAAGATGAACTGGTATTGAGTTGGCCTTGTACTAATAGTACAAGTACAAGCACAATGTACTATACTGTACAACATTTTGTTTTTGCTGGCAAACTTTTCATGGCTGATTGCTTGTTTATGCAAAACTACTTCTTTATTTGCAGCATATTTCAGAAAAGTACATGGATGACCCTACAAAATATCAAGACTGCATTGCAAATTTTATAGAACTTCAAACAGAGGCATACAAAGCCACTCGCTCTCCAACTTTTGAGGGATGCAACATTTTGAAAAAATACTATGGCCAACTCCATTATATGCAAAGCAGATTTCCATTCACGGGTGACAATGCCCTGAGTGTCATGTTTACTTGGTAAGCATTGTGGTGCATCTTGAATAACGTATTTTGATGTTTCTTAATCAGGCAACTAATGCTTCAAAGAAACAATTAGAAACTAGTAAATATTTGTGTTAGCTTGTCTTAGAATTGAGTTGGTGTTAAATGAGAGATGGAAACTATTAAACATGAATTTTTTTTGTTTATGTGAAATGATTGAAACGTAGTTGAACGGTCCAATTATCCAAGATTAGTATCCCAAACATTTAAAAACCTTGTTGTAACTGTGAAAAGTTAGCCTATGCCATCCTCTTGATTACTTTAAATTTTTGCAGCAAGCACCTGGACAGCATTGCCTCTGCACTGATTTTTTATTGTGGCTTCCCTGTAACGATTGATGTGTTGGTTTACTGTAACAACTTTTTTCATGTTTCCATAGCAGTATGGTCTACCTTCTTTGCTAAGCAAAAAACTGAAGCAAGGTGCTGTTATAAGCTTATTTTCAATTAGTTTTCCACTTCTATACTGTATTGATGTTTAGTTGCTGTTTAATTGTTTTCAAGAAATTTTGTACTGCTAGGTGTGTTGACATCCATTGTACTATCTTCCATTCAGGTGTGACTCTTTCACTGGAATATACAGGCAGCATGACACTTTTGCTTTTGAGCAAAGTTCAGTGGTCTTCAACTTAGGTAAAAACATCACTATATTCTATTTTGCTACAAACTATGTTGATGCATACATTGTTAGTGCTGAGGTTATATTGTTAGTGCTGAGATTGCTGTTTATGCTGCTTAGTTCGGCTATTCAATCTGATAGGAGTAAAGATTTCTTGAATTTATCTTCCCATAGTTAATAAGATACCAAAGGCAGCACTTTGCAAAACGCTCTGTAATTCACACCTACTCACATATTCTGTGCTTTGTTTTCCTGGTCTGATTAAATTTTCATTTTTCGATATTTGATGCAATTTTTGTGCTCAACAATTACCATGTTAATTTGTTTTGCTCTTTTCTTTCAAAGTTGCTACGGACATCCTCAGCAATCCCAGTCAAGAGTAACTAGGCTCATACATACACTCAAATAATACAATTATTAATTTCTGACTAAGCATCTGGTTTGCTGGTTGTACACAAGTTGTCCTTTGGTATTAATTTCACCAGTTAACATGAAATTTTGGAACTTATTCGATTTTTGGTGACGACCGTTTTTTTGTGTCACCCTGTATTGCGCTTAGCTGTGTGAAACTGCTGACAGTATAAAGTGTTGACATTGTTGCCATCAAATTTTTACTATTGACCAAGTTGCATATAAAAAATCTAAATATTGAAAGCAACAAGCGATTACAGTTAAACTGCAAACTGCTGTTTTGTGTTTTGAGTTGTTGAAATCATGCAATTCTTATCACGCACTTTGTGTGGTTTAGCATAGAAATTTCTCAGTCTTTTCTATTTTAAATGTATGTTTACGAAAAAGAAGTTGACGGTTTCGATAGTATATACTTGTAGTTTATGCTTGTTTCCAATCATTTATGTCTGCTATCTATTTTGTTAGTATGGTGAAGTCCATAGCTTTAGCAGTGTAGGTCGTGGAAAAGGTAATATTACATTTTGATACTCTTGCACAAAAGTTGTGTCGTATCGACCTGCGCCTCCTATTTAATATAAATGCCAAAACAAAATGTATCATGGTTGTTTCAGACGCAAGTTATGGACGTAATTCTCAGGATAAACGTGTTATTTGGTGTCTTTTGTGTATCATCAGTGAATCTAACGTGCAGCTGATGGGTTTGTGGTAATTAATTAAATAAATAAATTTTAAGCCGTTGTTAGTATTTTAGCGACGTTTCTTTTTCCTCTCTCTGCTCGCAAGCTCCCGTCACTTTGAAAATGAGCAGGTTACGACTCGTTTTTTTTTGGTGGCATCAGAGGTAATATCGTTTGGAAAAAACTTTAGCAACGTTGCTATCTTCACTTCTTTTCAGCTTTGTCCACAAATGCCAACACCGGTGAGGCGAATATCCTATTGCATCTGGCCTTTTCATTGGCCGCCGTTTTGGAAAACGTTTAGTGCCTGTCTGTGCCTAATACAAAGCTGTACCTCTCAGGAGCGTCGCACTCCTATTTGGGAGCTATTGACAACCGGGCTTCTGATGAAGGTACAAGGGTATCCTGCGTTCACTTTCAATGCGCAGCTGGCTTCTTCCAGTTCCTTGGCGATCGTCTCGACACAACTCTAGCACCTGATACTTCCCAGTTTATGTTGAAATTATTCACGAACATTATGCTGGTAAGGCGCCGTTGTGTATCGTTTGGCACAGGGATCGGCAACCTACGGCCAAGCTAGCATTCCAATCCGGCCTAGCGCCCTTATTGTTGTTTATCATTACATTCGACCCGATTGTACTTGGGCATTTCAGATGCTGTTCCTCCGCCCAGTGGACTTACTTTTCCAAATCAGTTTAAGCTTTATTTGAACATGACATATGTAAAAGTTGGCTGATGGGCATCAGCTTGATTGGATCACGAGGTACAAAGCTATAGCAAACTGAATCAGATGTTCTGACGCATCACGTTCATGAAAAATGACCAGCGTAATTGGTTTGCGCAGCATGTTTGCATGGCATTCCGTACTTGACACCTGTCCAACCTCGTGTTCGGTGTTGATAGGTGGGTGCAAGGAAACAGTTCATGCGCGGTGCATCCATTGACTCACCGTCGCCACCAGTGCAGCATTCACTGCGAAAGCAGTCACGTGACCTACGGCACGAACAAGCGGAGCTGGGCGTCGCAGACCGCTCGTGACACTCCGAAAGCAGTACACAAGCGATTATAACAAATTAACTGAATTGAAATGCATGATATGGCAGGAAGTCCTAGCAAGACCAACTGTGAAAATAAACCTGCAGACCCATTCCAATCTTTATTGAAGTTGATTGATCTGCAGTCTTCGGACATTATTTTGTCCAAGTTTACTTCCACTTCTCTCATTAACTCCTCTAACAGTCATCTGTCATGTGCTCAGTATCCAGCGTTGTTGGCTCACGTCTGGTGGCAATCTTTGGCAGTACGAACTCTTGCGAACAACTGTTTTCGAAAATGACGGTTTGTAAGAACAAGCTTCGCTCTCAAGCTGACTGACGATTAACTTAACGACATTATGTTGCTGAACTCCTCATCAGTGGCATAACCTAATATTGCATCTCTCTCCAAGAACATGCAGCATCATATTTCCCATTGATCGTATGGTATTTTTTAGTGAAAAGGCCATTCGTTGGACTCTTTTTTCTTCCGGTTTAGTGTGTCTTCTTAAATCTCTGAAATAGCCTAGCGGTCCAAAAAGTTTGCCGACCCCTGCATTTTAGGATTGGCACTCCGTGAAAATTAATGCATATGAAAGCTCCTCGCGTGCATATTCGTTTAGACCAGGGTTTCCCAACCTGGGGTACATGTACCTCTAGGGGTACATTTGCCTATCTCAAGGGGGACATTTAAGGTTAGCAATATAAGTGAAAAGTGTATATATTTATAATTTATTTTCAAATATTTATACATATATCAGTGAATATTATTGTCAACATTCCTTATGTGCTTATTGGGTACATGGTCATCTGTCGAAATGCTGAAAAGGTACATGGTCAGAGAAAGGTTGGGTACCCCTGGTGTAGACATTATCCCTCATCAAGCGAGATCTCAATCGCATCACTAAGCAAGCTTTTCACAATGTGATGAGTTCGGAAAGCTATATGTTGAAATAAGTAAAATTTGGTAAGAGGCTTTTGTTCGTTTTTTCTATGTCTGAACTTAACCAAGCATTCCTTGTCCCGAATGCACCGAATTTTAAGCCGGTCTTGTCTTTACCTGTTGCCTTTTCCACACAATACTTTGTGGCAGAATCGTGTTGTTGATAACTGCTATAGTCGCTTTATGATTGCCCGATAGAGGTTGCGTTCTCCGAACTTACTCTGCCACTTATCACCTGTGCGATGACTGCTTAGCAAGATTGCGATGCGTTTTTGTATTTTTTCAAGGGCCAAGGGCAGGAATGCCTTCTGGAGAAATCGATGCAGGACAACAGGAAGAACAGCCTTGTTGCAAAAATAAGCCAGCAGGTGCTTTGCGTTCTGTTCAACGTAGTACAAGTCCGCCATTGTGCGAATGTGGCACTGTGTCATTTTTTTGTAAATTGTTGTTCCAGAGGATTCGTAGGTGTTGTTTTGTTTGGTGATGCATCTTTTCATGAGCTTCTTAAATAGGAAACATGCGTTCCGTCGTCTTTTGCATCATGGTCTTAACTCCCCTGGTTTCTAACTGCATTGCGTTTTGCCTTGTTTGTACCGTAAAGCTTGAGGGTACTGCTTTCCGTTTAATAAATCTGGTTGAGATCTTATTTCTCTGCAAGTTTTGTTTGGACTAACGATCTTTGGCGAAGATTCAGATGTACATCCAGCATCCGCCCAGTATATTTCGTAATCTATTGAAAACGTTTAAGGTTGTCGATTACTACAAAGCAACACTGCAAAGTCTGAACAACCAGGAGGCGAAAGGAAATCTTGGTGACTCAACCACCAAATACTGGAAAAGCCTGATTTCCATGAAGATCTCGTATTATTCAGCCATCACTAAGGTACGCGTGAATCAAGAATTGCTTACGCTACTTACGGTGCTCACATCCACTGTCTGCGGGTCACGCAAAATAGGTGAAGTCCAACACGCGATTTGTCGCGTAGTTGCATTGACAGTAGTTACTAATTACCTTGTTTTTTTCCTGGGGCATAAAACTGTTTTAAGTTGTAGCGTGATTTCTAATCGTACTTTGTTAGTTCTGTTTGCACCCCGGAGTCGTTGGATGTGGAAACAATACAAACGGGGATTTTTTACCGTTATCTCGCGGTAACGCAAATTGTTGTGCAGTCGTCATGCGTTGGCCCAGTTACCGCATTGCTGCATTTTCATGACGAGACTTGCGCGACTGCGTTGTACCGGAAATAATGAGCGCGCCATATGCGTAACGTGCTGATTGAGCTAGGAGGCTACCCAGTGTGAACAATCACAGAATTGAATTGTTCAAGAGCTGCTGTCCCAAGTTGCTGCTACCAGTAGGAAAACTGTTCTGGATCCGGTTCCTGATGAAACAATGAGAAAACCGAACTGACTCGAAAAACTGTTTACATTTGACCGACGCGCACCAATGGATTTCGCAGTAACCTCGCGTGTTTGTTTGTGCGTAAAGCTTACAAGGTGTAACTTGTCAGCTGGTAAAAACTACTTTTGAATTTTCTGCTCACCGATCGTATTTGACCCGACGTGGAATTTCGTAGCCTGACTGAGCACAGCGCTTCAAATAAAAGAAAATCACCAACTGCCCGCAGTGACGTAACATGTAAACCAGGGGCATACATTGCACAACGCACGGCCGCTTCGATAAAAACTTATGCGGCGGTGCATATATCATTTTAACTATAAGTTATGGCAGCCGTGCATTAATATATATCAAAACACTTCGTCTACTGCAGAGGTCTCAAAGTCAAATTGCTCCAAATGAAGACTAATAAAGTAACCCGAAGGTCGCATTATGACGCTTACGCAACAATGGCGGTACCCGAACCTTACTGGAAACAGCTTTTACATCTTATTTCCTGCGAAAAGCATCGTGAGTTATAGGCAGAACATTTCCAGCCGTCTCTACGTTCGTTTAAACGGAACTTGATCACTCGCTAGCCGAGCACTTCCAAACACCGGTGATAAACCAAATAACGTAAATGCTAATTATTTGAAAATTCCCAAAAAGCATCGCGGGCCGCACAAAACGCGCTTGCGGGCCGCGTGTTTGAGACCCCCTGGTCTACCGTATGAGGATACATAGCAGAAAGACGGCCAAGCAGACGTTTGCAAGCAGGCTGGGCTCAGTGCGTGGAAGCAGAACAGACGCAATGCAAAATATAGGAATATGTACTCACTGGCGGCCGTATTTCAAAAACATAAACGTACTGTGGCCGGCATTAGCGAAAAGGTTGCGCACCCCTGATTTAAACGAACCGCCCCTGGCCAAGTTCTGACGTGATTGAAAACGTCTTGAACGCATTTTTCTAAGGTTTAAACGCACTTTACGTGATTCGGTCCGAAACCCTGAAAAGGTTTCCACTGTTTCCCGCAGTTCTATCAGGGATCCAGCAGCTGGGAGCAGGGCAGCTACGGCGAGGGCGTGGCTTACCTTGCCGCTGCGGTGAAGGCGCATCAGGACGCAGCGAAAGCGGCGAAAAGTCTCAAAGGTGACACAAGGTCGAAAGTAGACGATGCTCTCACTTATGCTGCTGACGTCATCGGCGGAAAGTAAGAATTGTAAAAAAGGCTTACGTCTTCGCGTTTAAAGCTGTGTGTTGTTTTCGGGGAGTTGGGGACCTGGTCAAGAGGAAAATTCGATGTCTAATCTTAATTCCGTTTAACTTGCCGCCGCCATAGTGTATTCGAACTCGGTTGTGTCACTCGGTTGTGTCACTCGGTTGTGTCACAAACTCGGTTGTGTCACTGCATCAACTTGTATTGCGGACGAGTTCGCTGGACTCGACAAAGGTGCAAATCGGTTCGGCTTCAAAGCGCGGAACAATCCCCGCTTAAAACTGCGCACAAAACATTGTCTGCAAAAGTTAACTGGCCATTGCTCTGTGTGCAGCTCTAAATAGTAACCGACATAAAGTGTAACAGGAGGCATACAGAACAGTTGTTCACATGCAATGTCTCTGCATCACTTGCAGTCTGGTGAAGCGAAATCAGAAATAAGGCAATCTCGTATTGTCAAAAAGCATTGGCAAATCCAAATACCCTTTGCAACCCTGTTTTTTTTCCGCTGAGACATTTCGGTCATTCGTTCCGTAATAGTATTAAAATCAGGGCTGTGGAGCCGGTACTAAAATTTCAGGCTCCGGCTCCGCCTTCAACATCTTGAGATTTTTGGCTCCAGCTCCAGAACAATTTGGTCCAAAAATCAGAAAAAAACATTGTATTATTTGTATAACTCGCTTGAAGCGGAACCACCATCTGAAAAACTTTTGGTTCCGGCTCCAGCCATCCAAAATTGCTTGGGCTCCGGCTTCATACCCATGATTAAAGATCGCCGAAACAGTATTCACTATTCTACCTTTTGGGACGTTCTGCCCGAATTGACTTAATTTTTTTAATTGAAAAGAATTCGGTATGTGACCGAAAAAAAACCGGTTTAAACTGGGAATGATTTGAGAATCGCCCTCTCAAGCGCTCTTGCTACGCAAAGGTGTTTTTGGAGATTGATTTTCTTCAAATGTTCCTCCATCCTCGCTTGCATCACAGTTCGTATGACCTGGGGAATAACACGAAACCAGTCGTGCTTAATTAGCGACACCAGCCTAGCTGCAGGCTACTGAACTTTTTGTTTAGTCTTGTGGTATCTTTTCTGGCATTACCCTATATACTTGAGTTTACTTCCCTGAGCGCACGACACTTGTCGAGGGTCCTTTTTCACAGCAATCTTTCCCCATAGAGCCTGCCACACGCTCATTGCGTAATTCACGATTCGATATTTTCACTCATGGCAATCATCGGGTAAGTTTTACCCGTTCCACTTAATTACTTGTTTGTGTTGCGAACCAACGCCCACGCCACGCCCACGAGCATCCCGCGTTGTTTTCCGTCCAGGCACAACAACGTGAAAAAGGACAACGAGTTCGTCTATCATGATCGCGTGCGCAACGCGGACACGTTGCCGGACGTCAAGGGCGCGTCGCTCGTCAAACCACTGCCGTTCGAGCCGACCAACGCCTCCGTCACCGGACCCGACATTTTTGCCAAACTGGTTCCGCTGGAGGCCCACCTGGCCGCTTCGACCTACAGGTGCGATCAATCGACAAGTTCGCCCGTCGTCCGCAGGACCGGCTGCGCTGGGGTTTTGGCTCTTGCACAAGCCACTCAGTGAACTTAAAATGTCTGATGTAGGTTCTGTGTTGATTGGCAGTGAATATGGCGTCGCTTTAATTCTCTTCTAAGGTCGAGCCCGTTGGCTGTTCAGAGCAACAAACGGATTTCCTTTGTTGCAGTGAGGAGAAAGCGAAAGTGCTCCGAACGATACTGGCCGAGGTCGAGGAGAAAGACGCGATTCTTGAGTAAGTTTTCCTTTCGCAGCAGTAAGTTTCTCCGCATCAGTCTTTCACTGTCAGACGTGAAATCGTGTCGGCAAAGTGCTCCCGAGTCCAAATCTTAACTGCTCTGTGCGAGATTGCTGGCTTCGTCGCCCGAGAAAGCCGGCTGGCATGCTGCTTGCTGAGCGGCGCCGACCAGTTCCTGTCGCGTTGTTGAATATTTTATGCGGCTTCGATGAGCGCCGCCATGATGCGCTTCGTAGAGTTCACGAATTCCGACGTGTCCGTCAAGTTTTTTTTGTTTTTTTTTTCAATGTTTGTCTCATTCGCCAGTGAAACTACCCGTTCCTGTTTTTTCCTCGCCTGGCTATCCTATGAGAGAATCCGCTGGAGCGGAACGGCTGTTCAAATATAAACAACAACAACAACGAGTCAAGAGCGATTTGAACGATGCGCTGCTGAAAATGCACCTTCGCTGTTGCAGGCAGTTCAAGCACGCGATCGATCTGGACCCGGACAAGCTGATGAAGTTGGACGACGACGACAAGCTCGACTCTGCACTGGTCGAGCATTGCGCGGTGCTCAGTGTCGACCAAAGCTCGATCGACAATTTGAAAAAAGCGATGAAAGGTATTTTGAGATCTGATTTGCGGCAGTTTCTCACTGAACTTACATTGATGCCACGTTTCACTTTTAGGCAGGTGGTTTAATGGTAGGATAAGTGTTGGGTTGAATTAAGACCAGTGTCTTACTAAAAAGCGCTACGGTTAGACAGGGTTCCCACGCGGTATTGAAAGTATTGAATTTCAAAATTGGTTTTCAAGACCTTGAAAAAGTATTGAATTTTGCCAAAATGTACATCAGGTATTGAAAAAGTATGGAAATTCTAAATGGAAAAAAATCTCAAGTATCTGAGCAGAATTTTACTGAAGGCAAAAGCACTTCATTATTTCTGCAGTGTTATGCAATGTGTAAAATAGAGTTTCATGACCAGGAAATTCGAAAAATGAAGAGAAGTAATGGTATTGAACTTCGTAAATTTAGTATTGAAAAAAGGTATTGAAAAAGTATGGAAAATGATTTTCTAAAATGCGTGGGAACCCTGGTTAGAGCAAGACTTCATACCAATCACTGGCGTGAGCCTCTGTTGACAGGGAATTAAACGTCACCCTGTTTTAGTGTCCAAAATGTCTAATCTTGATATGACGCCAGCGTCTTAGAGTTTTTATCCACCGCGGTCGCGATACATGAAATAAAATTCTTGTTATTTGACTGGACAGGTCTGTCGGACTGCTACATGGACATCGACTCTCTGTTGCATGAGACTGGTCAGCTGGTCGAGGTGGAGGAGTCAGAGAGTCGCGAAGTCAAAGTAAGCGATAAATTTACGGTCTGTCTCGTTCGTTGCATGTTGTTTGGTTGCCTTGCCTGCGTCAGCTTCGCCAACCTCCAACTGACTTGCTGGAACTTGAATCCCCTCTCTGTTAGTCTTGTCCAGTCAGCCACAGGTCTTGTCCATTCAGCTGAAAAATTCGCAAAAGCTTTTCTTATATGCCATGGCAACTTGCCGTTTCACTGTGTGAGAGGTTCTGTTTGTCATTTTGTCATGTCTTGCAAAACATTGGCTTGTCACGGTATGAACTGCTTGACTCGTATAAAGCTTCTGCATTGAGGTTCTCAGCGTTGGCCAGAGAGTTTCTTGCGCATATCTGGTCGACACCAGCCTGGCAAATTGTGTGCATGAACAAATATGGTTGATTTAAATTGTTTTGCAAATAGCCTTAACAGAGTGAGACCTGGCGAGTAATTACAAGCGGCCGCATTCATTCTATTATCAAAACGGCAAGTTCCAAGTTGGTTGCAAGCATAAGCAATTGGTTCGGGCCTGCTACTTTCCTGAGGAGTGACTGTTGAAGGTGTTGGGCCCTGAAAGGCCAGGTACGAGCGATAAGTTCAACTGGTGGTGTTCATCACGATGCTGTGGTACTGACGTACATGAACAGCATTGGTCGGATTTCAATCGTCGAGGATGGTTCGTCGCCATACGTCATAGTGCTTACAGCTGCACCCACCTGTCTTGGTTGGCTCTCACTCTGAATTAAGTGCTCTGGCCGCCGTGTGCTTAATGACCGATTAGTTAATAAACTAAGATTTTAGAGAAGATTTAGAGCTTTCAATGGCTGGAAAATTGTTTTTTTATTTAGGAAACGTGCGGGAAAACGGTTGAATCTCCTGATGCTGTGGAAAAATTAAAAAACGAACTGAAAGTTTGTAAAGATGTTCATTTCAAGGTAAAAATAAGCACGCTCAGCCAAAGTTTCTGTTGTTGTTTTGAATACGTTACTGTTTTATAAATAATTATGATTAAAAAAAGA
>JGI24159J19872_10008469_pt1 | contig 13459 bp, 10 predicted proteins | sample Ectturendosymbi4_FD_19872 | JGI IMG/M metagenome (IMG submission 19872) | reverse complement strand
TGTCAACAAACTTCGCCAAAACGTTGGTTTGGAAACATGCAAATGACGTCAAATTGTGACGTCACAAACAGCGCACACCAAATGCAAATGACCACCATATGACCCTGAACCACCACCACTACCAGCCCATGAAAATTTTCTGCCTACGCCACTGATTCCTTTTCACTTTACAAAACTTTATTACCTGTTTAATAAGATAAATGCAATGGGCATTACTGCCTGTGGATCGCTTATAGTTATGAGAAACTCTTACTATGGCATAATAATACTCGGGTGTCATTTCTTGTTACTTTTTTCCTACAAAAAATACTCAAACCTCTTCTGCACGGTGACGCAATTCAAGATCCTACGTGAACACTTTCTACCAAAAAAGATATTTAATGAATATTTTTTCAGAGTTACGCTGAATTGTAAATTAATCAACGTGACTGAAAGAGGGAACCGATTCTAGGCCCATCTTAGTTAACTGGTCCTGCTGGTTAATAGAAATTCACGGAAAATATATTTCGCTGTGCGAGCATCGTCAGCTTTAATGCACCAAAAGCTGCAACGCATAAATTTCACTTTTAAAACATCTTTCCCCTCTCTACCTTTTGTTTTTAATGTAAAACAGTGCCNAGCATGCTCTCAGCAGGACAAAGTTATCTTTTTGTGAAATATAATTCCGTCTGGATTTTTGGTNAGAAAGCTTTCTGATGTTCAGTTAGCAACCGTGCATCAACCGCAAAAACACAGGATTCTCACAGCGCAGAAGTTCGCTTTGCAGCTAACTCTTCAAAGAAATAGTCCGTGGTCGGTTATCGAAAACACAGTCGCAGCAGCCGTTTGTGCACTATTAGTAAAGCAACAAAACAGGGCTTTTGCTCAGGGGTAGTCTAGAACAGTGGTCTCCAACCTTTTTGTAACCGCGGACGGTCAACTCAGGATAATTTTACCGCGGCCCGAGAGTACTCTCGCAACAGTGCTTCCATGGTAAAAATGGACCAATCACATACCCATAAAACGAGTGGTGTCACCACCAGTATACATTTTGTAATTTCGCGACCCGGTACCAATTGATCCGCAGCCCTGGTGGTGGGGACCACTGATCTACAACACACAGGTGATCAATCAACATTATGCTTTTCCGCATTTGTGCCTTTTATATGTGATTGACCCCATAAAAAAGTTCAGAAAATATACTTTTTGTTAAAACAGTTTAATGCGATGCGCATATGCTCTAAGGATCTTTAGTCCTTTGTGCCGATTACGGATTTTTATATATGATACGCCATGCGGAAAATGAAACCAATGCTGCCCGAGTCATATTACATCATCAAACCAAACTGATATCGGTAAATGAAGACAGGAGCATTGAGCGTGTGTTTACTCAAACGGCTGACTGTATTCAATTTTAAAAGCAAAAACTAAATCTGCTAGCTACAAATAGTTTTTTATTTCATTACGATATACTACGCTTTAAACATCCACAAACATTTTTTCTCCAAATGCCATCGGTTCGAAGAGTTTACCTCCCAAGTATTACCATTTGACTTGTTTTGTCCATACACGAGAATGCAGAATAAAAACGAGGTTGGGTGTCAGGTGAAGCAAGGTAAGATATGGTTATTAAATGTAAAGAACATGCATAAGCAAAAACCAAACGAAGAAAATCGTCTTTATGATTGGAAAACAGGACTTTCACGGAAGAGACCGAAGTTGGTCCATGAAGCGCACAATGTCCTTTGTCCAGTTCCAGCCATGTTTGCAGAAAAACTGAAACTTGCCCAGTTATTGAAAAAAAGTGTTACACCCCGTCTTTTCGATTTCCTCTTAAAATTGCAAGGAGTAAATGCTTAAACGGGCCTTTGGTGTGGCTTCTGACTTTCGAATCGATGTTTTTTTGATAGCGTTCTTCATATTCGTTCTTTATTGTTTTGAGGTCGATCTGAGAACAAAAGCAAACAGTGACAACGCAAATCACTTCAAGAATCACGTTAGGTTTTTGCATTGCATTACGTTGCTAAACAAGGTGTAAATTGATGTGGTCATTTTGGAAGTTCCAGCACAAATATCAAAACAATCATTGTAAACCCTATAAAATGTAAATAACACTTTTTAAAATGCATCACTCGAACACCTTCTTTAATCGTAAGTCTGATATTGGTTTCATTTTATATTACTCTCAAAAGTCGAAACACCATCAACATATTTTGCTTTAAGCGTTTTGTAAGTAAAATCAAACGTACCTTAATTCATCACAATTAATCGAAGGACCAAACCAAATGCAATAAAACAATTGCTATACTTCGCTGCTAGATAGTTGAGACTTTTAGCAATATTCAGAAATTATTTGGCTTCTTTTCTTAATACTCCGTGACCTAAAAACAAGTCTCCAGTTGAATGGAAGTTGTTAGCATAACTGATACCTGATTTCAGGTAACTTTTCTTCATCCATAAATATCATTATATGTTTAAGAAATTAATATTCAACAACGTTTTTAATTGTAAAATTGTGGTAGGAAATTTTTTTTTACATTTAAACTTCAAAAGTTTGGTTTACACAAACGAAAATACGTGACCCAATGGTACGCACAGTGCAACATTTTTTCTAGTGTTGTCAGCATTACATCAAAAGCATCAGAATGTTTACGGCAAAAAGCAACGGATTTAACTCAAATTTACAAATGCAGAACCTAGGTCTTCTTCTGCTCCTAAAACGTTTTGCTCTGTTACTTACGTGCAAGTGTCTTTTGCCAAAATAGTGAATACAGTACCTACATACGTCGTAGGAAAATGGGTCAGCAATGATCAAACATTTTCCAACCGTTTGAAAATTTTACCTCTGACCGGCTTACGACTATTCTTCTTAATGTATCGTGGTTCACGTGAAGACCTTCCAAAGCTTTGTACAAGCGCTCGGCTAAAAAACCAGGGACCGAGTGGGCACACTTGACGGCGCTCTTGAGCGCATAAGCAGCATCACCACTAAACTCGTCGTCAATCAGCCGAGAAATCGATTCTCCAGTTATCTGAGGAAATAAAGGTGTCATTTGTATTTCCAGCATTGATATTTGCATTACCTTAATGAATTAGTGCTGTTTCTGGCATTCAGGCTGTACTACGAAAGAAACATTAGAAAAGAGAGTGTTATAAAATGTCCGCAAACCACAGTTATGCAGGCCTATGTTTATAACAATTGCTTGAATCGCATTCCTTAATCTTTCCTTTTTTTGAAAAGGAAAAGGCATTTTTTTAAGAAAACTCTCAATTTGCACTTCAACTTTTATGGGCACGTAATTGATTCTCGTTATCTTTCTGTGAAGCTTGCCATTCAAAGATAACCTGCTTCAAAGAGTTCTGTTCATACGTTTGCAATCTGCTAATACCAGGGGAAGACCTAAGAAAGACCGAGGCACAAAAAATAACTAACCACTTTTTGTCTTCAAAATAAATGAAGTCACGTTCGGAAAATAACTAGGAAGACCATCTATCAGTTCATTAAAAATTGAACGCTTCGCAATAGACAGTCTGTATCGGGGTAACACGACATTTACTCTAAACGGTATTGAATGTTATCAGATATCCAAACGAAAGCTGAGACGCAGCTACTCTGTAATATAAAAACCTTTGGTGGCTGTTAATAGAATGCATCTTTTTCAACCTATTCTATCGCGGTTTTAAACATGTATTCAAAACGTTGTTTCTTGTTAGAATCTCTCACGATTTTCAGACTAAAGCTATTCCCCGCTTGTTTCTTGCTTCACAGGCTTGTGATGGGGCAGTAGACTTGAAATTTGTCTCATGTCTCACTCATCGTAAGTAATTTTTACGTTATATAGCACGAATATTCAGAAATTTAATGCCATCATTGCATGCTCACGGCACAGACAGGGTTTTCTTAATGTGTGACCTTTCTGACCGCAGAGACATTTTGAGAGACCGCAACTGTTTTATCTGAACACCGAGNTGGTCGTACAGCAGGCCTGCACAACCTACGGCCCGCGAAAGCTTTTCTTGCGGCACGCGAGAGCTTTCTGAATTGTAGAAAACATTGCAAAAACTCGACCTCGAAAAAGTAATTGCTGTTCCAGAATTTCTTCCATGCTACAACTTTCCAGAATTTCTTCCATACTATCCATACAATTTATGTTGATAACTAATTTGGTTCTTCGAATTTCTGAGTTGTGCTGGCCTGTCGTACAAGCGGGGGCGTAACGAGGCAAAAAGCAAAATTTGCGCCCCCATGTTCGAACCTGAGGTCTTTCGGAAGCACATATATTGTATTGAAGAAAGTGCTAGTGACATTGTTGGTACTTTCTGGCGTCCCCCGCAGTCATTTGGCGCCCGGGGAATTGTGCCTCCTTTGCACCTTTCGTTACTCCCCTGACAGCAGGGGTTTAGTGTATATTGATGGTGGTAGTGAAGCGAGTTTATACTGTATTTTGAGAGGCCATTGGAAAAATTTAAGAGACCGTTTCTGTCTCTCAGGGTCCCATGGACAAGTTTGCTTTTTCAAATGATATTCATTCCTTCAACTTATCACGCAACCGCAAATTGTGATATTCTTACCGGCTTCCCCAAAACTTTCTTGCCAGTAATAAAAATTGAAACTCTCATACTGGCCACCACATACAAAGCGCACTTTTCCATGCAACAGTTCAGACCAGGGATGTAAATTGTTTTCATGGCGACGTGAACAAACGCAAGCATTGGCGAAGCTAACTAGCAACCAGGCGCGTAGCCAGAAATTTTGATTGGGGGACAAACAACAACCAAGTCTCAACATTCAAATAAATAATCCTCTTGGTTTTAAAGCATCATCCATAAAATGTACCTTTTTCTGGCACTTTTTTTTCTGAATAATTCTGTTCAGATTGAAGCCGGCAAATAAAAAGACTGCTTTCATTGACTTGAGAAGTTTTAAAATTTTGTTTTTAGTAAATTTCCGAGTTTTTACTTTGAGTGAAAGCCACCATTTGCTCATAAAACTTTCTTGCGAAAGCGTTTGCGAAAGTCTTGATCCTAGAAGTGCAAGATCTGCAGTATGCTTTTTTTTCAGTCAAAATTGCAGTTTAGCAAGGAGTCATCGTGGCCGTCATTGTGAATACGCTTTTTATATTTACACGCTTTTGATGCACACCANCACACGTTCAATCGAAGCCGAGTGGTGACTTTGCTCTAAGACACNGACTCCTGAAGTGGGTCCACAAAACTTGCGCGCATGCAGACTGAGACGTGGATCTTGTTCAATCCTTGAGCGACTGGTTGATGCATGCAGTTGATAATGTACACCAGGGTTCTCCAAACCTTTTTGTCCGAGGGTCACATAAGCTAATGAAAAATATGTCGAGGGCCGGACTTTTTACGTAATATGATTGTTTCGGGACATGTTATATTCTACCAAATCAACAAATTTTTCGTAAACACATTTTGCATTTTTTTCAACATTATGTTTTTCATCATTGACAACATGGCTTCGCGGAGCGGATGAAATGGTTTCGCGGGCCGCATTTGGCCCGTGGGCTGTAGTTTGGAGACACTGACGTAAACGCTCGAGTCCCTCAGCGCGTTTGAAAAATGTTTCGATTTTATGTCACTTAAGTAAACGTTATGAAATGCGTCTGCGGTAGCATTTTTGTACGCTACCCACACATAAGCCTGCTTTCCATAAACGATTAGGTATTTATCTATCTAGCTTTTCAGAGTTAACAAATAAAATTCACAAACATTATAAAGACAACTTTTTTGATTGGGGAAAGATATACAAGCCACCTAAACAAACCTGCATATGTTTGATCAACTCAGTCGACGCAAAGTGTGAAAACAGTTGTGCATTTGCGAAAACGAAGCCACAACCGATTATTACCACAGCTCAGCAATAAGTTAAGAAATAGGCCTACATGTCGCAGCAGCTTAACAGAACGGTTGGTTAGTTAATCTAGCCCAGTAGATTCTGTGTCTGTCTGTAGCGTAGATACTTGAGAAAAGAGTAGATTGCAGACATTAAAAACGAAATTAGCAAGTTGCTGCCAAAAACCATCCACACAATCAGTGTCTTTTTCATACGTTGTTTGAGGCTTGGGTCGCGAGGTGTTCACCAAACGTAGATTGGGACGCGCTCAAAGAAGTTTGCGAACTAAGTGAGTGAAGTCTTTTTTAAGTCCATTAGTGTTCAAATAATAAAATCTAATCGACTAGGAGCAAATTCAGTTCATATTTTCAGTTTGGTCACATGCACTTTATCGAAAAGACAGATTGCAAGCTATCTGTAAATGGCAGTGTCAGTGATCTCAACACTTACAAAATGAAAAGCATCTTTTTACGTTCGTTAGATTCTTCTTACTTTCGTTAGCTGACCTTCGCCTTGCAGCTAAATGCTTTCAAATTTACTGTAGGATAGGGTGGCAACTAACATCAGGTGAATGCTGAAACACTTGCTAACTATGTACAAGTCCGATTCTTATTACTTGACAAACTTGTTTTTACTCGTTAACAAAGTAATGGGAGATCATTGATGAAACCGTTAAGGCTCCACTTATTTGGATTTTGAACCGTCACAGGTCTACATGCCATCACAACGAAATATCTAGAATAAATGCTATTGTTGCTAAACAGTGTCTTTGGCCTAAATGCGTAACAAAATATATTTTGAATCTGATGTGCTTCTTAGCCAAGGCTTGAGCTTCAAGACATACAAAATGTAAATCACCGCTATATTCACGCATTTAGCTTTAAAACTGTGCAAAAACAAAAATTTACGATGTTCATTTAAAGCTACGGCTGATGTTGCAGTCAAGTGCAAAATATACAGTATTTGCAGCATATCAGAGTTATCACAGAGGAATTTTTGCGATGGACTTGAAATAAAGTTTACGTCACGAATAGGTGGGACACAGCAAGTTGGTGCGCCAGAAACAGCAACGAAAAGCGTTACTCTTCGTTTCATTTTCAGTTAGTGATTGAAAGCTCGTATAAGTATGTGTTCATTATCACCAACTTCCACACGGAGCTTAAAACCTCAGGTAAAGGTCAGCCATGGCATGAATTCTCCAGCGTTTGCACTACACACAATGTTTGATTAATCATGGGCAATTGGTCTACAATACTGCTTTAATCAGGTTCGACTAAAAGTTGAAGTAGAATAGTTTTTCAAGAGTTTCGTTGATTTGCACTGACGTAATTCTTTGGCTTACACATCAAATGCTTGATTAACCTGAAAATTGTTAGTGCTACTTTCGGAATTGGGGGGGGCAATTGCCCCCCATGTCTACGCGCCTTCTAGCAACATTGTTAAAAACCATCTTCGCCAGAGGTTATAACAACGACTGGACCTACAGTAGTAACTTTTGAGATTCTCTTTGAAAAAAGCTGCTTTGAACTCTTGGCCCACCAACTGCATGTGACAAACTGATATTTCGCGTCGTACTTAATGTTCACCTTAGATCCAGTATCTAATCTTCTTCATCTCTGAGGTTGGTTAATCAAATTAGATAAGCTACTTATTTTCGCAAACACTTAAAAACTAAATATTGTTTTCCACCCTGAGCTGAGCTAAAAATGTATCTAAATTATCATCAAACTAATATGTCAACTTTTGATTAATAACAGCTTGTCAAATTAAAATAAATTAAGGACAGTGCACATTTTTAAGGGGTGATGTCTGAACTGATTAAATGAAGCAGAATGACACTTGTGAAACGCGTTTCCTTTTTATTCATCTGTGTAAACCTTGCTTTTACTTATCTTCAAAAAAGGTCCAGAGACGTATCTGCAAACTTAAACGTATCTGATTAAAAAAGCAAAGAATTTTCCAACTGCAAACGAAGCAAAGACACAACCCGCCAATCATCCACTACAAAAACCGAACAGTTTATTTCAACACCACATCCATTTTACCCTTGTTCACCGCATAGTTTTTACTTCGATTTTTGGCAAGCATGGAATTCGAAAGCGTGCAGAACCCTTACGTGAAGGCTGAAGAAACTAAACATCACTCGACAAAGCCAAACATGATCATCTTTCAGTGTGAACTCACTGTCTTGTAAGCATCAAATGTAGCTCTCATTTGCTGATAGCTTTCACGGCAGCAAAATCCAATGAGATCGAAACGAGGTATCTCAGTGCCCCGGTACTGAGTATAACTTGAGTGGATTTCCACTGCAGTTTCTTTAGCTTTTTGCTTATCGACGATACACGTTGTTGTTCGTTTTGCCTGTAGGGAGAATCAGTTATTACAGAGAGACAAGATATTTGCTTTTCTGAATAGTTGTAAATCGGCAATTTTACTCTTTGTGAAAATTCACTGTAACACCCAACCTCTGTGTTTATCTCAATCTACATGTATTGTAAAAACATCTTAAGAAATTTGGCGTAGACTTTCATTTCAGCAAATTGTGCTCTTGAAGCTTTCGATTAAAAAGGTAATTGCATTTGTTGAAATTTTTTGTTTAACATATAGTATACACTTCAGGTGTTTGACCTCACATAGGCTACTTCATTTATGAAAAATTCATCGCAAGCAACCGTGTAATTTAATGCCTAACAAAGAGTTGGCACAACGCCTGACATTTGTTTTATTGAAATTCAAGAACTGGCAAAAGTGAATTTGCAAGCTTCAGTTTGCTCACAGAAAATTTAACTATAGGTCGCATAGTTGTACAGCAGTTTTCGCACCAAGTTATTCCGGATGTCTACGACGGTTACGTTGTTCTGTAGGCTCAAGCGTGGCACAGCTACATAACATACATATTTTGTTTTGACGCCTCAACTTTCATTTTAATCCTAAATCAAAATGTTTTTATGGATTGAATCGAATCCTGGAAAAAAAAACCATATTTAATGATGGTGCTTCTGAACAAGATTAATTTTGATTCTGCCACTTGACTCTTTGTGAAATTCTTGTTCACACATCTAGTTTACACCAATCAAATCAAGCATAACACACCTGGTCTTCATTGATTTTCCTTCTTACAAAGGCGTGCTTGCAAGCCAGTAACCGGTTTGGGACACCAGGAGGGGCGAAAAGTTTTCTGCGAGGGACCCAAATTTTTTAAACCATGTCCAATAGTTTGAAACCATGTCGAAAACATTTTTCCCAGAGGGGGCGAAGCCCCCTTGCGTCTTTACACTAATAACAACACGCATTCTTCTGCGAGGAGTTATTAGCAGAACAAGAATCTTATAGGCTGATATTTGCATAGACCATAATGTAGATGGCAAGAGAATTGAGGGAAAATCTTGCGCAAACCCAACATCAAGTTACAACAGAAAGACTTAGAAACGACGAGTGTGAAAGGTATCTTTGATACTCTCCAACAAATATATTGTAGGCATGGTAGTTAAGTGACTCACAAAATTTTCCATCTTATTTCATTGGATAGTACTGGGCTTTCGAGGGCAGAGTTTTGAAGCAGAATTGAAACAGCAAAAGACCTGACTGAAAATTTTAGGCAAATTCTTGTTTCTGCAAAAAATACATTGCATCAGTGCCCACTAGTCTGCAGGTGGCGTACTAGACCCAGCCCGAAATTTTCAAAATCAGCATCAGATAGAATAGAACCGGATTTTTGTGCAAAGTAAGGCTCAGAATATTAAGATAAAAGTAACATGAAATCTTGCAGGATTTTATGAAAACGAATGTGGCGGGTTTATTAGGCAGAAGGAACCAACAACACCGTCCGCCTTGTCCAGTTAAGAAACGTGATAACGCAAAATATAGTCTCTCATTTTCAGGTGTAGTGATCACCGCATGTCTGCGCTTGGAGTAGACTTAATACAAAGCCTGTTCTACACAAATATGTACGCAGCAACGCTTTACCGGCATCTCCTGCAAAAGTTGCTGCGGGAATGGCACGACCGGTTTGTCCAACGATACAATTTGGAAGGTTATTACCATGAAATCACAAAATTTATTCAAAACCGTCACGTATCGGTCGCCGCGCGCGTGACCAAGGCTTTAGGCAGAGGTGCCCGCTCGAAAATTTGCGACAGCCTCCCCGCGTCAGCTATCCACAACCGGAGGTTGTGCCCGCTACACATTTTGGGAGGCGAATGGAGACAGCATGCTTCTACTCCGCGAGACTTGAAAGCAACACATAAACGGCAATATTGCCATATGCTCGTAATTGGGAAATCATAACATCAGTTCACTCACAGGAAAAGCGTGTAAATTGGTTGGAGAAGAAAAACGATATACCCTGCGTTGATGGCATCTCGTAGACTAAACGTTGTGATTCTAACAATGTAGAGCTGAATGATGGGTGAAAACTGTTTTACTCCGGCGTTGGGCCAGCAAAGTTTGCCCGTAGATTGTTACTAAAGAGTAAACACTGATCCCAACAAATGTGTCATGTTTACGATTTTGCATGCAGTGCAAACAGCTTTATCAGATATCGATCGAAAAACGTAAAATTTTTGCTGCGTCAAGTTAGCAATTTGGAACATTGGTTCAAAACAAGTGAGGGATCTTGTAACTTAATAATGTAATTTAGTTCATGAATATAAGTTTGGTCCTCGATGGCTGTAATCTTAGCTGCGCCTTCACTCGACTATTGGCAACCAAATTGACATTGATTTGCTGGCTGCTTGGTGTGCTTTTAACCATAGCAATCGTACGCTTCTATTTTTTATCTGCTCTTGACTCTTCAGCATGCGTGGCAGAGCCACCGAATCCGCCAAATCAAATTCAAATGTATTCAAACTTTAGTGTTTCTAATACAAGCTTCAATGCCATCACAGAAGAACAAGCTAACTTTCCTGCGGGGAGTACTGACAAACAGTGCGTTGTAACAAGATTAAAGAATGTCAAGCTACGAAAAATCAATAAATAATTAATATACTTGCAAGTAACTGTCTGCTTACTTGTTTTCAAACATCGTAACACCCGAAGCGTGGTAAGGGATCGATATTAATCAAACTTTGGTGTCGTAGTGTTGCATTCAAGCAAATGAATAGATGAGATGTTTCAAGAGCAATCTTGTTCGCAAAAAGGAAACACGTCAAATAAAGTTTGTTCGTTCGAGCTGGTTTAACGTTCAGGTTATAGTGCAAATAAATTTACCTCGCGAAACTGCAGCTCGCAATTCAAGTCAGTAACAAAACCTGGATCATCACTTCTATTGACAAGAGTCCTTGCCTTACAATACGAAGAAGCATCTATTTACAGCATGATAATAAAATGTAATTTTTGCAAGTTTGGTCTATGGATAACCCACGCCTTGGATGCCCAGGGCCGTGCCGTTCGTCCCTCCCCTTGCAAGCCACTGCTTAGAAACTTTTAAGTTTTCTCACATAGTGCGCTAATACCGTCAACATTCGTCAAAGAAAATATTCTTTGTCACCATCTCGGCCTGCATCTTTGCAACAGTTGCCACAGCAATATCGTTGTTCCTGCTATGTTGCGACGCTTGTTTGCAAAACTAAAAAGATTTGCATACTCACCATACTCAAAGGGTAAACTGTTTTTCTGAAATCACCACTGGTATCGTCAGCTACATCTATTTCTAGTTGCACTCCGTGCTTTTCAAAGTATTCAGCTCTCACCAAGGACATCTCTTCTGTCGTTCTTGTCAAGAGTATTTCGACCAAGCTCTAAAAATTTCAAGAGACTGATCGTAGTGTTAGTGCAAGATTTGCTACAATATGATTTAATGTTTTAAAAAAAAGCGCAGACATAGTCGTAAAGGACAAGTGATTTTGGAAATAAAATGATTTTGCCCAACCTTTTGCATTTTTACCCAACCTTTTTTCCTAACTACCACGCCTCTTCTCTTAAACGTTTGCGTTAAGTTCTGTGAAAATATCCAAACTACTATAAAAGTCTGAATCACGCTTTTGTTCATTTTTGAGCAATGTTGCTCAAATTTCAAAATTTGGAAAAATTTTCCAATTAAAAAAAACTTACAATTTTTTTAAAAAGTTTTTCCAGGTTTTACCAACATGTGTCCAGTTTTACCCAGTTTTATACAGTTTTTAAAAGCATTTCATGTATATGGTAGTAATGTCTTCCTAACCCCATCCTCCAAAATTATGAGAATAAACCACAAAACAGGTTTTGAAGATTTGCAAAGCAAAAAAGAGAAAGTTTCTCAATAACTTTCTAACTATTTTAGGATTGAAACACGTTTTCCATCCCTAGATTTAGGGACAAATAATCGAATTTTTGTTAGACTGCACTTTTTTGCAAAAGGGCGTTTGTGAAAACAGTTGTCTTATATCTTATATATTTTTTCTACGAAAGCACTAAAATAATGTTCAGAAAAGCAACTATATTCAATTCACATCAGTTTTGATTAACTTTTCTCATCAACAGATTGTCACGTCTTTTACAATTTATTTGGTCATTCTGGAATTGACTTATATCCGGATTTAAATTGAGAGAGTAAACGACGGAAGTCAAGAAAAGCTTATAGGCTAAGGCTACAGAGGTGTTAGATCGACTCTTCAGTCGTAAAGTGAAACGCTCCCCTGTTTTTTCAGTGACGTTTCGGATTGGCAGCATTGTGCTGCTCTTTCCGACAGTTGGTGTGCATCGGTAAATAGAAGTAAATGCTTCAGACCCGCTGGACAACAATTGGTATATTTACCTTTTCGTCAGTTCCCAGCCCTTTTACGGCAGCCTTGAGGCAGTAGGCATCGAATTCCTTCGGAGTCATGAATAAAGACTCCAAAAGTTGTTTAAAGTCAAAAGAAAGCCGAATCCTTACTTCGGACTTAAATTCTTTGACCAAGTCCTACATGTAACAAGTCAAAAAAAAGAAAAATAAGCATTCAATATATTCAACACATTTTAATTGATAAGGATTGTCTTCTTTAGTGTTAACATCAAACATAAAAATGCAACACATAAAAATGAAAACAAAAAAGTGTAAGTTACAGCATTCACGGAAAACAACCAGCATTCCGCCTGGGAACACTGGACTATGACTTCGCTTGATCTCCGACTTTCTATACTGCAAATGCCAGCTGGCCAGAAAGCGGAGTGGAGGCGCAGCGGAGAGAAGACCACAGTTTGAAGTGGACATTTTTAGGTAGAAGCCAGAGTGGAGGCGATTTTTTACTTGTCAGTCAACGTGAGTATATATTCTTGTAAAAGTTACCACTTTGCGCCGTCTAGGCAGAGTTAAAAACTGACATTTTAAAAATCGGCTGAGGCCGAGAATAGTTTGCGCAAATGTTTTTGAGTTGGAGCGGATGAGCAGTCAAAAAAATCAGACTTCGTCCACCTCTACAACAAACTCATTTCAAAAGTTCGGGAAGTATAATTGTTTCGCAGGATAAATGTGTTTTGTAATAATCGAAGTCTGCCGTTCCTATGCTTCTATGTGAGCTGACCTTCAGAAAGTAAATTCAGTTTTTGAAATCTTTAATGGTGCATGCAGTAGTTCTTAACCTTTTCTCCACCGCGCCCCCCTTCAGTAATTTTCGTTTGTTTCACGCCCCCCTGACTTTAATATGTGGTACAAACAAATGTATTATT
>JGI24159J19872_10008466_pt1 | contig 13460 bp, 9 predicted proteins | sample Ectturendosymbi4_FD_19872 | JGI IMG/M metagenome (IMG submission 19872) | reverse complement strand
TGTAAATCATAAAGTTTGTACAATTGTTCGTTATGAAGATTGTTACGTGCGACCTCACCGCAACTCCATCAAGCGCTCCTTGTATTAAAACTTCGGGGTTAGGCAGCTTCAGAGATGCAGCTCGAGTCATTTTTTAATAGGGCTTAAATTTGTTATTTGCTTCATTAATGGAACAAGGCTTAAAAACGTTCAACCAGTTTTAGCTGTAACTCAATGCGATTACTCGTACTCTACTCTTCACGTATTAACTTGCGCTCATTTGTGGGCAACTCATTCGAAAATGGATATGAATTGTGAACATCGCTTTATTAATTATGTTTGTCATCCCGTGGAGGCTTTTAATTATGTTTAACGATCGTTAATTATGTGCTGGCACGGTTAATTTCATTTGCAATTTGGAACACCTGTAGTGCACAGAAAGCACGGATGCCACAGACTGGTAAACACAGCACAAAAGTGTCGCGATTCTCCTGTTAATATCCATAATTTACTATAAAAATTAAGCCTCAAATACATCGAGCTGTTGCGTCTTTGCGAATTGCAGTACGAGGCTTACGTAGAATTTCATTTACTCTGCTTCGTATACGCGCAGATAAAAATTTTGTAAATAAAAGATGTGACGCTGAGTAAAGATTTTTGTTAATTTTAATGTGCGAAAACTTTGTACCAGTGGTAAAAATCTGCTCGTGTAAGGTGGATATATAGGCATGGAGATAAATCACGAATGTAGACTAGTCACTAAAGGGGGTTTCTATTTACAGTAACATTGGTATCTGACTGTTGTATTTTACACCAACTCCTATGCCTTCTTTGGTAATACATTATCCTTCCCATGTATGAANCATAATCAACAAAAACAAAACAGTCGCATACACCATACAGCAAAATATAACACNCCTGTAACTTGATTTAAATGGACAGAAAAACCCTCAGCATCTCCAGTTTCATTCATTCGCTTTGGAGGAAAACAGGGAAACTACTCATACGTGTACAAATCAGTGTAATCTACAAACATCTAAATTATTGCTGGAAGAATGTTAACGAAAAGACATATTACACAAAGAAGAATGTATTGTTAGTGGACTTTCACTGTCCAAAAATACAGAAAAACATGCCTTTTTTCTACAGTAAATCAATTGAGAAATNGATAAACAATTTTTATGATTAGACTAGAATGAAGTATGTAGTTTTGACTCACAAATATTAATCAGATTTCAAAGCGGCTTGACTTTATTATNATGTTGCAACCAGTCCACTACACTTCCGGTTAGGGGCGTCGGAAGAATTTTTCCAGAGGAGGCATGTGTTGCAACTTCATTTACCACTCAAAATTAAGAGAAGCACTTTTCTACTAAAAAGCTAATTGGAAGGTATCAAATTTAAAAATCCAGGTTGGTGCCGAGGTCCCCTCTTGGCACTCCATTCCGACGACCAAGCTTATGGCAATGGACACATTAACCAGTTAATATCGCAAAACGGCAAATCAGTGGTATGTGCTCAATATAGAATAGTAATGTTTTTTCTGTATGGTGGTTTGGATATGACAACTGAAACTAGTAGTTTTACAAGCAAGAATGGTAGCTAGCAAGGAAATCTTAAGCAAAATAATTCAAAGAAGTAAAGGCTCAATATTTTAAGGTTAACACTGCTAAATTTTGATTGGGGCCCCATATCCTTATATTGAAGACTATTGGGCAGTCCCTTCGCCACGGAAGGGCTTAGCCCCCCAAATTAAAACATGAAACACTGTAAGTGGAATTTTTGTCAGTCAAGCTCCTCTACTGACGACGGTTCTGATATTGGGCTCCTTGATCTTTAATAAACGAAAAAAGGGTCTGCTTATCCTTTGATTTTTTATCGGTTATTTTATTATTTTAGTGTGGCTTACCTTCAGGATGAAAATTCAAATGAAAGAAACATAGCAGTACTCACAAGTACTGTATTAGAAAATTTTAATCATAAACGCTCGTAAATCTTTTAAAGCGAGCGCATAAATTTAAAAGGGATACCCTGATTTTGCACACCTACTGAGACCACTACTGCTGTCATGTACCAATGACGTTTTCATACGCACTCAGGCACTTTAGCATCCATTGCCATTTCACGTTTGGAAATTAACCTCAACTACGTTGATTTCCTCGTCGCCAATACACCCGCTGGTATGCCATATGAGGTTGCAACTTTTACAAGTCATTCATGCTGAGGCGTATTGACAGCGCAACCTGCGTCGTGATAATACTTCTAAGCACTCGCTTATTCAGGTTTAAACAGGAAAAGGGTGCAATCGAAAAAAGATCCTTTTTAGCCCCGCCGTCCAGTCACGAGGTTTGTTTTTAATCGCTGGAACTTGTTTGCAGTTGACAAGTCGAACTATATGGTCGGAAGCTACGGACCCAAAACTGACGTACACAACTTCACTGCTCCGGCGGAAACTGCTCCGGCGGGCATGATCTCTCGCGGAGAGTACAAGATCAAGAGCAAGTTCACCGACGACGATCAGAACGTCTATTTGGAATGGGATTGGTCCTTACATGTGGCTAAAGATTGGAAATAGTTTGAAGTTATTAAAGAGCTTGCGCAAATGTATACTAGCCACAGCAATTGTTCATATCCAAGACGAAAAAATGTGCGCATGCAGCAAGGCATTTTGACATTGTTCATGTCACCTGTGCACACAAATGAAACTACCAACTCACGAGCGGCACATCACCGTGTTTGACGCTGTCTGTCGCAGAAAGAATCTGCGCGCCTTGTACCAAATATGTGTAAATCAAAATTTAAACAATAATCGTCTCTAATCGTGTTTCTTGTGATCATGTATGTGCTCACGCAAGTATCTTAGCTTATGGTGTGGCACCGAGGTTGCCTCGCTGTTGCTTCCTTCCTGTGGTAGCGCTGCGTGTTACTGGCTTGAGAAAAACTTTCGTTACGCGCCTCGATAGTCGAATTACGTTTCTCGTGGCCGGTAGCGAAGCTGACAGTGTGTTACCAGTAAATCGTTGTCGTATCGCTTGATGTGTATTGTAAATTTCGTGATCAGTCCTGACCACCACTTCGGTAGCGAAATGAAAGCTTTGTTAGTTATTACAATTGTGTTTTTATGCAATAACAAACGTAACAACTCGTATTTGACAAAAAGGCAGTGCAAAATATACGGATCGGTGCGAGCGACCGCACGCCGAAACGCTTGACAGTCGTCATCGGGCTTTGTCTCTGTTCAGCAGTGACAAAGTTTGATCAACAATTTCACTGCACACGTCATCCGAGAGCAAGTCCTTGACCTGCAACACGACACGGAAGAATCAAACACCTGCACTTTTTTGCCGTTTTGAGACGAGAGAAAAAAATCGCCTACCTGATACTGCAATGAACTTTCATAAGCATACAAGACGCTCGTGTCATACAACATGACGGAATGTTTGGCGAGACATCGAACACAGTTTCTCAACCTGCAAATTACTTCTCGCTCGTCGAGGGAGATGGGTTCGGTGTTAACATTAAATCCGCCGTCTCCTGTAGCGAAAGTGCACCTTTTGTACATAGACAACAAACATTTCCAAAAAGTGGCCGCGACACGTGCGACCCACTGACTTCTAACAGCTTGCTAGGTGGACGTACATTGTTATGCCAGTGACGTTTTGGACTAACCTGTGCTCTCATCGTCGATGCTTGTTGAGGAAATCCACACGTAGCCGTTGTTGGCAAGTATTATAGTGGCGCCGAAGGGAAGATTATGGATATGGTTTTTACGTCGTTTTATGAGCGACGGCGAAACAACCACGCAGCATCCTTGTCCAAGTTTGCCATACCGCAGACTTCTCGTGTGCAAAGAGAGCATTCCGTCGTTATGAACCTGGTTAGCAGCATAAGCAAAATTCAACGCATTGCGACATGCAGCTTCACCCTGCACATTACGTGCGAGTGTTGTGAAGAATGGAAATACTGCTACCACATTCTTCACATCAATACCAGTCATTTACTCGCGCGTGAAATAATCAGGGAGGGTATTTCTACCGTCTTGACTAAAATGTGTCGTGACTTGAGTATATCACCAGTGGCGTATCGAGGAAGGCAANAGACAATTCCCCGGATGTCGCATATATTTTCAATACAGTACATATGCTCCTACAGGNGGACCAAACTTGTTTCTTGCACCGGGCGCCATCTAACCTCGGTATGCCCCTGGATATCACGAGCCATGTTCTTTGCTACAGCAGATTGCAGTGCGTTCGATTAAAAAAAGTCGTGTGCTCAGTATTTCTTAACCATCTTATCAACTGAAACAATGGAAAGGTAGGCTCGTAACCCCCTTGGAAAAATGTGTGGGGCATAAGTTCAAACTATTCTTTGGGCCCCTCTCAGAAAACTATTCCCCCACCTGGTGTCCTAAACTGGTTACGGGCCTATGCAAGGTCACTGGTAATGTTCACAAAACTTGCCGTGCGATTTCGCGGTAAGGGGAAGTAACCCAGCTACACAAATTTAACTGCACCATAACAAACGGATATGCCTTTTCTTAAAAGGCCTTACGACTGCACTAAAGAATTGTGATAAAGTATTTTAAAGCAAGCGATCTGCAAAATCGTATCGAGTTTCCGTCAGGAATTAAGGCTGTGGTATGCGAGCAGCTTCAGCGTTGTGCATGAAGTTAGCTGGCGTACTGCTATTCGTTAACTAAACTACGCAACCATTGGTGTAGGGTGCTAGGCCTGGCCCCGCGGTTAAGCTCAAACCCCTCTCAAGCCAACTCTTTACAGCTCCTTTGGCAGTGGATTAGGCAGCACGATATTACGCGCTTGTCGCTGACCTTACAAGTGATCCTAATCATCGTCGAAGCTGAAACTAACCTGGAAACGACTCAAAGAAATGTCACTATGTCTGGTTAACTGAACTGGTACTTGATCATTTTACTGAAACAACATTAAAGCGCCGTTGCACAGCCAAAGACAGGGTTGCCTTCGTTAATCTTTCGCAGATACCTGAGTTCGAATCGATGTACACGGCAGAAATTTAGGATGAAGAGCGCCAACTATTTCTTCACTTAAAATGGCTGCTACGACGAAAACGGAACTGAACAGCACCCAACACAGTAACGACCACTGTTTTCATTTTTGGAACATGACCTTCACAAGGTCAACGCTAGTTTCCGCTTCCATTGTATCATCTCAGTTTTGATTTGTATGATAGTTCGCTTTAGTGCAAGCGTGCCTCCCAAAAAAGTTTTTCACGAAAATTTTTTTTCTGCCGGCTGATTAAAAATGTAAAATAATTTTACATTTGAGAGACCTCCATTCACTCAATAATAGATCTTCATGGTAAAATCTGCATTTAGCAAAAGAAGAAACAGTAATTAATATAATGATGTATTTTACAAGTCTTGGTGCTATTTGAGGTGAAAGTATTCATTCCATTTTTGGAATGGTTCAAACCTGTATCAGAATCAAAATCCTTACGAGAATCCTTTGCAGTGTAAATGTTTCACTAAAATCATAGTCAGCAAGTACATAAACGTTAGTATAGTCAATGAGAACAAGCACACGGGACTCAATAAACGTTTCTGTTTGTGACAGCTAAACAAATTTTCACACAGCCTAACATTACAATCGTGGAATTCTGTAAATTTTTTTTGCCACACATCACATCGTTCTTGCCTTTGTGCTTACACAGGATGACCAATCCAGGTTTTGTGTTGATATTCTTTTCCCACTGGGCCTAAAAAAAGACTGCGGACGTTTTTAGCAATCCAACTGCAACTGACTTTGTAAACTCATGTAGATCCTATTTCAGCTGCATTCAGCCGTTGCATACAATCCCCAATTTGTATCAAAGTTACAAAATAAGGGCAAGTACCACATTTCAATCGTGGTCTATACTGACTAGCAAATCTGCTAAGTAAATCCACACTTCCCAATCCTTGGTTATACTAACAAAATGGTAAAGGTTCAATTGCATCAACTTTGTTCAATTGTTTGTTGACTATAACTTTTTACCAGTACAGTATGTTTAATTCTACGTTGTCATGAGTGGAAGAAATGTAAACAACCTCATTGTTTGCGCACTGGCACAATTGGTACAAACACTCATAGCTACAGGGTGCATTCAGTAGGAGTGCCCACCCAAATTTTGTTGCACCCAGTAAATTTCGTATTACAGTATATTCGTGTTGATACACATGAGATTCAAACTAGACAAAACTAACAACTTTAGCAAATGCTTGGTTTTAATCTGTTTAATCGTTACGCCAACTCAAAACTGCTGCACATTGCATTAAAAGCTAACCTCATTTTTAACAAACAAATTGTACTTCGGAACTTCTACACTGGTAACAATTTCGATGCGTCATGATACAGTTTGTTTTAAACATGTAATAAAATCAAAAACCTTCCCCCCCTAAAATTTTATTCTGTCCCCCAAACCTTAAAACCTGGTACGGGCCTGTTGATGCAGAGCCATCAGAGGGAAAATGAAAATACTTGCGGTCGTGCCACTGTTAAATGGTTTTCAAACAGGAGCGCCAGAAGAGAAGGAATAGAAAACGCCAACGACCGTTGCCACGTAGCTATGAACCTGCATTGGACCACTGTTACATTCAGTGTTTTTTTAAGCCGTTTTTGGGTGTCAAAATGACACCCTAAAATCTGGAAGTCAAGATGTGGTTTTCCCTTGTATTGAAGTAAAACAATTTCAGGAAAGCATGGTTTCCTGCACGTGACTATTGCAACAGACGGCTGCAATGTTATGGACCGACACAATTTTCTGCAGAAGTTGGAAGCGAAAATTGTGAGTATGGTTTGCGTTGCCATGAGCACCGCCTCCCTTCGACCTGTTACTGTACTGCTGCAGGTTGTTACAGTATGATGTACAAAACTGCAAAAGCACTTTAATGCAATTATGGAAGTGCTTTACTGTTTCACCGTTGCGATCGGCTCGCCTAGCGATGTATCAGACTTCAATGAAGACAAACGGTCAGCAGTTGCAACGCGCATGCAAAACAAGGTGTTTGTCGAGTGAGGCAACAATGAGAGCTAGGAGTGAGATTTTGACTATTTCGGCCGCACTGAAGCAGCTGTCAGAAAAACAAAATGATGCAATGTGCCTGTTTTTACCGCGACTTATGAAAACAAAAAATTTCAACATTGTGCTTTCCTTTTTGTCAACATTGCCACCTCACCTGACAGAACTGAGCAAAGGTTTTCAGGCGGAATGTTTTAACTTTGCACAGAGGGAAGCTTCCATACAGCTGTGCATCAATAAGCTCTCTGATGCCGCTGTTAAATCCGAGCTTAAAGCAGATTGCGAAAAGTTTGATAGTGACTTAGGGGAACTTAGAACGCCGGATGGTTTGGCTGACTCGTGTCTCGATGGGTGCCTACTGCTAGTCGTCACGTTAACTGTATTCTTGCTCAGAATGACTGTGTCCGTGTCGGCGGAGTTAACTCACAACCGTTCAGCGTTTGGTGTTGGGCTCCAACAATTGTGTGTGCTGTCACCACTCTTCTTCATAGTCTCTATCAGGGTTCTCCAAACTACGGCCCGCGGGACAAATCCTACCTACGAAGCCATTTTCATCAGGCCGCAAAACACATTTTGCCACTAATGAAAAAATACTATATTTACGAAAACTTGCTGATTAGGTAGAATGCAACATATCCTGAAAAAATCACATTACGCAAGATGTTGGACTTCAGGCTGTTTGCAATAGCCCATGTGGTCCTCTCCCAAAAACTTTGGAAGAGCCCTGCCCTGGTCTGTATGAATTGGATATACAGTCACAGACGCGTCAACGAGGGTGTCACTGCAGGGTGAACCGCGTGGTTTTTGCGGACGAATTGGCGTGGATCTTCTCAACAGGGTCTTCAGCACGCATTTGATCGGTTTGCGTGGATCTTCTCAAACAGGGTCATGCGTGGATCTTCTCAACAGGGTCTTCAGCACGCATTTGATCGGTTTTCTGCTGCGTGCGACCAAGCAGGAACGAAAATCAGCACTTACAAAGATTGAGGCATTGTGTCTCTCAAGACGCCCAAGGAGTGTATTCTGCAAGTGAGCGGAAAGACACTGCAGGAGGTGGACAGTTCAAGTAGCCTACCTTGGGGTGGTTTATTCACGAGTGACGGAAGTCGGAACAAAGAGACTGATACACGGATTGGTAATGCAAACTCGGTTCTGCATGAGTTTTATTGCTCCGTGGTGGCAAAACGGGAGCTTTCAAAGACCGCAAAGCTTTCAGTTTTTAAATCGACCTTTTCATCCGATCCTCACCTGTGGTCATCAATCTTAGGTGACGACAGAAAGAATACTGCCAAAAGAACAAACGGCTGAGATGGGATATTTGCGAAGAGTTCTAGGTGCGACATTTCGTGACAAACAGCATAGGTCTGAAATCCGTAAAACCCAGGATGTAAAACCGAATCGAAAGATCCCAGCTACGCTGGTTAGGCCGTGTGTCCAGAATGCCACAGGATAGATTGGCGAGACATGTCCTGCTGGCTACACCCACGGGAAAGCGGCCCAGACATCGTCCAAGGACGACGTGGTCTGACTATATCTGCGACCTTACTTCGTCCTGTCTTGATGTGGACCCAGGGAAACTTACATTGCTGTTTATCGTGATTCGTGAAGCATATCAGATTATCCTAAATTGCTGCATCCCCGACTATCCCCAAAGGAAAAGAGGGCACGGAAATGAGTGAATGAATGAGTGTGTAGGCGTACATTGAAACTTTCTGTTTATAAAATTGTCTTTAGGGTATTTGCCAAAAGTGAATGTCGCATTCAAATAATAAGCGCATTTGGAAGGAAAAGTGCGTTTTTGTGAAAATCAGTCAAAAGTATCCGACGTAGTAGGGAAAATGGTATTGACACCCTAAAGCTCCATCACGACACCCTTTTAAATACCTTTAAAAAACACTGGTTCCATTATTGGAACATGTTGCTTAGCAACAGCAAAAGATTTATCCGATTTTATGCTCTAATATTCATTTTTTATTAGGACATATATAAAACGAATACTACAAAACCAGAAGGATATGATTTGTATTTTTGGTAGTCGTCATTAATGGACTCCAAATTTGAAACTTGCCGCTTCATTTTGTATGGCAGCCTGTTTCTTTTTACACCTAAGTATTTTTGACAATCGAAAAAGCTTATTTCGAAAGTGGTGGGTAGCTGTTAAATCAATATAATAAATGAGTTGTTTTGTCCCATCACTGCACGTTTACAAACTTTTGTTCGACCTCTTTGGTTTTGTGAGATCCTTCAATTCGACATTGAGATCAACTTACGAGCGCTCTGACCGCACATTGCCTGGGTGCTTCGTTCTCAAACTTTATCAACGGGCATAATCAAGAGGTTTATGACTTAGTTGACCCTACTTTGCCGAAGATCGCAAGCAGGGGAAGCGGCTACTGCCTTCCACATCACGTAAACACTTGTGAAGTATCTGAGGAGAGGATCATCTGAAAAATGTTTAACCAGTTGCAACCCTTGGAATACTGTTGCGAAGAAAGTCGGAAGATACGTCGTCAAAATGAAAAGTACTGTAGGCTACAGTCAGCAGCCTATGAGCCCAATGGCTGCTATGGCTCTGAGCCAGGGGCGGCATGCTCTGGGGGCGGTAAATCTAGTTGCCTACCTTATTTATATTAGCACTTTGCCGTCGGTCAAACCAACTTTCAGCTGTCCCACGTAAGAGAAACTCAGTTTTCGTGGTCGGAAAACGTTGCTTTTACCGAGTTTATGGCGCACAATGACGAAGCGATAGCAGGAGTGATTAGGCGCTTCTTTTTGTTATTCCACAATACTAAGCAAAAATGCGGACAACGGATACGGATTCCGCTGGCTGAGGTGCCACGCGCTGTTGTAAACAGACGCTTGCATCTTCGCTGTATTCATTCACAGTATGGTATTTCCCGAAACATGGCACCACACATACCGAAAACTGGGCAGACTTGACGCTCATACTTCGATTTCTTTTTTAACATCACAAAAAAATTTGCAAAAATGCAAGAGACCTAATGCATGCGGCCTATGTATAACCTCACTGATAAATCTACAAGATAACCACCCACAAAGTTCTACAACACGCGATTATACTGATTACTGACTGAATGCAACCTTAGAGGCTTGCGTCAATAAAATTTATGTTTGCTCTCATTCTGTCTGACACCATGGTTGCTCTGTGACGTCATGCACGTAACAATGAATGAGAAGTTCTTATGAGAACTAGTCCACTGTTGCGTACGTACGTCACAGAGCAATGACAACATCAGTTAGTCCTCTGCGTACGAGGCTCATTCATATCAGCCCGAGTTACTGGACAATTCATCGTTTGTTTGAAATTATTCTTCGATGTGAACTGTCCACAGATTGGAATTCATATCCAATGTTCTATGCAAATCCACTGCTTCACAAAAACTATTCAATCTGATGTGAATTATATTTTGAAAAATACTTGATTGCAGCGGGCAGCTAGCTAGGGGTATACTGGGTGAGCCCGAGTAAAGCGCGAGCGAACGTAGTCGAGAACGCGTACTACGAACGATATTTTTTGCTTCAGGTCACCTGCAACATTAACGCGAAAGACCAGACATGAAACNGAAATATATGCACAGTGACAAGAGTCCAAGATAACAACCGTAATTAGTGAAGTGGATGGTGGCACAAATAAACAAATCAAGNAANTCTCGCGTTGTATAATGTACATCGTAATCGAAGACTCGGGCTAAGCCCGAGTACTGGAGTCGCCACNGATCACAATAGAGAGAGGTATTAGAAGTTACTGAAAGNCATTCGAAAACTTGCTACCGGCTCGATCTTTCGTTACGCCGTCATGGAAACAAGTAGTGCAACTGCAAAGCAAGCATGCACTGTAAGCTTGCCCCAGGCGCATGCTAATATGAAGTTTCGTCATTACTTTTGGGGGATCTAAGCCAAAATAGTTTTGTGGTTGAAAAGATTGCTCTCATATTCAACCGATCTCACCATGTTGTAGACAGCTATACGGGGCAGCATTTTAGGTGAGAGCCAGAGGCGGCAGATTCTGGTCCTATGCCACTGGCTAAAGTCTTACATCTGCTTAAGATGCAGAACTTAAAGTATCCACCTAGGGAGTTTTGTGCTGATGAATGTGACTTGCATGGGAAAGTATAGTTGTATACAGGGTTGTGTACTGTACGAACGTAACGGATTTGGTTTCACAGGTGTTTCAGCGATAATCTCGAATGCTTTGATATTCGAAGAACTTGCCTCGAGTACCACGCTGTTGCATTTGTGAAGCCTAGCGACCTCAGAAGAATAAAAAAAGGACAAAACGTTAATTTACACAAAAAGTTCTAAAATGAAACAATTGCTTTGAGCAAACAACAAGCGTACAGAAACATTGGGCAACTGACGAACGTACCAACTGCACTTCAGCGCTGATCAAATCACCCTCTTTAAGATATTGACGCATCATCAGCTCGTCCGCAGCAGATCTTCTTCGAAGCTCGCCTCCAGGAAGATTCACTGACGAGAGGTGCAATACTGAGTCTAACCTAGAGTTAGTTTCAACCTGAGTAAATAAATTTTAAAACAAATTAGATAAAACCCGATCGTCATCACAGAACAAAAAAGATAATTACCAAGAGTCTGTTAGGAGTACATTCATAATTACTTTGTGCAACAGTGTTTGAAGGAGCGTTTGGGACAGCCAAATACTTAGTGGTTTCGACGCACCTGCGTTGCTCACAAAAGCGAATATAATGCCACGATCGTTGGCTGTTTGTGATGCGCGCAAGGGAACAACAATCACTTGCCTTCCATCTTTTCTGCTGAACTTCTTTTATTCTTCCCACAACGACATCTCCAACTTCGCCACTGTATCTTGTTTTTAAAGCTCGAACGCAAACAAGTTTGTTGATCCGTTCAACAACGCCAGCTACAGAAGCGTAAAGTTTGCTGTCTTCCTCTTTTTGATCAATGTAGGTACCTGTACACATGCTAGTCATTTGAAAAGTACTGTATAATTAACAACATACGCATTTCATATCAGCAACAAACACAACACTTATTGGCAACATTCAGATGTAGCAAGTGCTTGTTTTTTGTAATCATCGCGTTTCAGAGTAACTGTGTTGCAACCACTCCGTTGGTGTTGCGTTGAATGTGTGATTCACCAAGAACGGGATGTGCGCGAAGAACAACACCACATTATCGTTAGAGATGGCACGGGCCAGCACTTTTGCAGCCCGCCCACCCGGAACTCACAAGAAATCGCCCGGCCCATTTATGCAAAACTACAACTTATTTTCTGGCCCGGACCGGCCCGTAATATAAAGTAGGCAGTGTCTATTTTGCCGCCAAAATGGCAGCGGCAACAGGCTTGGCAGAAACGAAGTAGACATAAAAGATAAACCCTAAACCTAACCTTAACCCTAACCTAATGCTAACCCTAACCCTAACAGTAACCCTAAACCCTAATGCTAACCCTAAATTTTTGAAAAAAGAAAAAAAAGGGAAGTCGCCAAGTACGGACTACGTGGGTCGCCCGCGAGCCTGTTCTGACAATAGCATAAACACGATCAGTTTCTTTACAATGATGAATACCTTCAATTTTTATTATTAAGGATAACATCATATGAAGACAATTTCTGCAAATTTTTATTTCAGAAGTCTGTGTATCAAACTTGTAGCCCTTCGCATGAATCTGTACCAAGAAGCAGCTCTGAGTTTCAAAAAGTTTGGTGACCCCTGCCTTAAACCATAACCCAAGCCTAACCCCTAATATTAAACCAATATTAAACCAGTCCCCCATAGGGCAAAGATACTCATAGTGTGAAGGCAACAGTTGATAATAAAAATAATGAAACATTTGTTGATTTGAATATAAGGTTTTCTACCGTACGCACGCGTTACACGATTGACAGAAGCAAAATGGGTTGTAGGCAAACTTAAACCGCCAGAATCAACTGGATGAACTTTGCCACATGCAATGTGCGCAGTTTTCACGTGTAAATATTGCATGATAACTGGAGAAGAAAGTGCTTCACAACAGTTGTAGACTACTGCAACATGTGTCAAAAAAATTAAACTGTCTGAGAACGAGACTTACAATCGGTCGCTCGGGAAATGGATTTTCAGTCGGTGTGATGACGCACATATGGGAACGGAAATTCGTAAAATACCTAGTTGAATGCGCCTTGGGCAACGCAAATTGTCTGTTTTAGCTCGCGTGTACAGTGGTTTTCAACCTTTTTCCTACAGCGACCCATTTTGCAACCCAATTTAACCTAACGACCCCCTTCCGAAAAATTCCGGTCAGGCATATGAAATGAAGATGTGTTTGCACAATAGAAAATCACATTGACTAAAAAATAACAAACGATATCACTAGGGCAAGTTTTTGTTGCAGTAAAAAAGTGAGAAAGTTGCATTTATTTTCAACGAAAGTTGCATTTATGCGCAGGAAGTTGCATTTATGC
>JGI24159J19872_10008465_pt1 | contig 13461 bp, 5 predicted proteins | sample Ectturendosymbi4_FD_19872 | JGI IMG/M metagenome (IMG submission 19872) | reverse complement strand
GAAGAGTGGATGTATAGAAAAATGTGCATATTATGTCAACAAACTTCGCCAAAACGTTGGTTTGGAAACAGTACTATGACGTCATTTTGTGACGTCACAAACAACGCACACCGAATACAAATGACTACCCTATGCCACTGAATGAAACCCCCCAATGAAAAGTTTCTGCGTACGCCACTGCCTATACGTTTCAAACGGTAAAACTTTTCAGCCTGTTTGCAACAAACCTTTAAAAACCGGGACTTCCTTGTTCCTTCTGCGGTAGTTGACCAAACACGCGTTACTTGGAAGAAGGGTACAAAGCTGGTTTAACTGTGCGTGACGCACGGTGAGTCTCGCGTTACTCTTTTGCAAACAATTATGATGTATAGAACCCAGCAGGAAACTACTGCAATTTTCCTTTCGAGTAGCTAGGAAAGCACGGCTGCAACTTTCGCTGTGCACTCGGAGATACACAGATGAGGATCTCGACACGGGTCATGGTAGCTGGTACACTCGTTCAAGAATCCGAATCACAACTACATAGTGTTTACCGTTTGATATTGTTTCGCGTAAATTTCTTTAATCGCTTGTCTTTGCTTGTTAGATCTACCACCAATCACCTCGATAATTTGGTCTTCGTTTGTACCTGCAAACAAAACAGTGATAGACCAACGAATTCAAACTGCTAGGTTGCAGTTTAAGAAGGAAGACTAAACTTATTTCATCAAAGTCATCAACAGCACAAAGAAAAATTTGACGCAACAATACAAGTTTCCAATGGTGCCACTATTCCAAGGCTGTCCCACAAATGAGGTCTTGCTTTGCAGCCAAAAAAGCCACTTGACAAAACAGACCTCAGTATGGTCTTCACCAGTTTGCCTCAACGCGGCAACATCACTCTTAGCACAAAATGATCAAAACTTTATATACTGTAAATCAACTCGTTTAGTACACATGTGTTGTATTCGTTATGTACAGCAATATTAAAGAACTCTAAGAATATCAACAAGAAATATCAAGTAACGCAGAAACAAGAATTCACCCATGTGCAAGAAATGTCTTGGGTGTGCAGAGAAAACTACTTCCTCATCCCCACAACTCAATGGCGGCCAACCTTGCAATGGAGAAATATGTTTAAATGAAATTATTTCAGTGTACTGGCGAGCCAAGCGCGTAAGTAAAAATTCTGGAACTCTTATCCTCAAACTATTTACTGCTCTAAGGAAACGGCAGCAAATTAATTGGCAAAACAGCGTAGATTTATTTGCGACACGTTAGCCTGCTAAGCTACATCGCGGTTATTGGTCTGTTTCGGATCTTCCCAATGAAAGTTTAACGCTTTTGTTCGACTTTATTCGATACTGAACAGTTGTATGCTGCATTGCTCTGGCTTACGTTCCCGTGTATTGAAACGTTTCTCCTATATATGAATGTAATCACGGAAATCAATGAAACTCAGTGTTTCTGGTGAGTAATTAAGAGAAAAGTAGCGGGAGTCTTTATACCGCTTTGTTTTGGCTTGACAACCTCAAGACATCAGGCCACTCAGTTGGGAGACTGACCCGCGCTCCTGCAACAGCTATCTTAACCCCACAACAAGCAGGACACTTCCTTGGTATCCTACGCTACGAGTTCCTCACAACCAGTGGTTCCTACAGTAATTTTGGGTTCTTTCACTTCGATCGAACTTCCGCGTAGTTGTTTTCAGAGGTAGACTCATTAGACTTTTTTTACAGATATTGAACACAACACGCACCTGTAATTTTTCAAGCAACATTTGATTATACAGAAGCTGAGAACATGAAAGCTGTTGTTCTATACAGAAATGATTTTAATAGGAGTGGAGCACGGGATCTGAAATGTCACGCTTCCACCTCTGGAGATAACTGTATCTAGATTACATTATCCGATTTCTTGACAACTTTGCGCTAAACTCGGAAAAAAGAACCAGGTTTTTTAAGGTGTTTTGGGGACCTGTATCGGTTCCCTAGAATTGAAAATCGGGTCTCTAAAATCAGGGAAGTTTATCATCGGGTCCCTAGAATGAGAGAAATCGGGTCCCTACAGGTCCATACCGGATACCTAACATTTTCCTTAAAAAAAACCTTAGAACGTAAAAAATAACTCTCGAAACACAAACCTAATCGATCCATGGCCTTTCGTAGAAGCTCTGCGTCCGCTGTCGCGTTGAACTCTTTTCCATTTCCACTCCAATCATTTAGACCGAACATATTAGCTTATTCTTTTTTCAATAGAAAATTGTTTTCCTAAACACCAGTAAAAATCGCGAGTAACAATTTTACCAGCCATTGAAGGAAAAATAACACTGTGGTCTGGTTTGAGAACGGCCGAGCAGTGTGAGATTGCATTACGGAAATGGTTGTTTCACTTTAAAACCCTGTTGTGTTTGTTGAAACAGTCAAACATAAATCGAACGTTTGTTGCACTCGGGAATCAATGCAAAAACATTCCGTTACGAAAACTGTTATGTTCTTTAGTCGAACCATCCAAGGTTGCCAGGAATGCGAAAGGTATCAGACAGTATTGGTCTGGAATTCAGACTCTTTAGGACAAATAATAATGTTTATTTATTCCTGGTCCAGCACTAGTACTACTATTACTGGGTGTAGTGGGCCATGACGTTAGCAATTTGTATGCAGTAGTGCACCCCCGAAGGTGTGCATTTTAAGGTACTGCAGACTAGCAGAGACACTGTGGCCGGCGTGACGAAAAGTCGAAAAGGTTCGACTCATTGTCTCATAATCAGCAGGGCCGCGCCGCGTGAACTGTGCAATGATCTATGTCGTAACACGTGCCAACTCAACACAGCAATCTTCAATCAGGCTAATTCATGAGTCCCATAGCGGCTAGCTTATTGAGTTCCTCTCTCTCACACCTTTCGATTAGTCGATGAACACAAGGAAGTCGGCAGCATAGGTGTAGGAGCAAGCAAATTTTTGGGGGTGCGAAGGATTTTTGTCGGAATTTCCCCAAAGATGCCCAAAAAGATTTCTGCGACATTTGCCTACAGATTTTCTCTCACGAAGATCATAAAGACCTTCATTGGTGTGACCTCCAAAAGAAAACTCTTCATGTGTTTTCCTGCAAAGGTTGGGCGCCATATTCCCGGGATTTTGAGGGATTTCCCAGATTTTCAGGGTTTTTGCCCTGATTTTCGACAAATCAAAACTTTTGGGGGTGCGCTTTCACCCCTGCATCCCTCCTCCTACACTACTGGTCGGCAGTGAGGGAGTTGCTAACGTCAGGGACACCGACTACAAACAGTTGGCTTGCTCTTTTGCTTCTGAAATCAAAGGCCAATTAAATTCGGACAAGTTAAGACAAACAACTCAAGTGTCCGAATAATTTGTTAGCGGCCGGACAAAACCAATGGCGTAGCCAGTCCAAAAATTTTGAGGGGACAAATAATTTGGCTTTAGACGAGCAATAGTATTTGCTGTGGGATACCGCCTCTCGAATGACAAGATATGCTAGAAATTTGGGGATATGTCCCCTTTAGCAGCCCTGGCTACGCCTATGAAGGAAACCGGCGAAATCAGGACAATTTATTCTTTTTCGTGCTAATTTTAGGTCAGTCCCGTCGCCACGGGGATATTTGGTGGGCTAAGCCCCCAAACAATGCTTCATGCCCCCAAATTGAAATATGATGCATTATAGATTAGTGGATTTTTGTCAATTTTTATAATGTCAAGCACCCTACGCAAACGTAAAGCCCCCAACTTGAAGACTTTCTGGAGACAGTCTGCTTTAGGCCAGCTAGCAACCCTGCAAGAATTTACGAACAGCTAACTCCCACAGCTGCGCACCGGGAGCTATGTATGTCACGTGACTACGCCTTTACGTCATGCACTGAGTAAATTCCTTCCCGAAAACTAACAACGATTAGTTGAAGGCAAATGTGTATTTTACTCAAATATTTCAGAACTGTCTGTCCAATTCATATAGACCAGGGGTGAAGGACCTATTTGCTATCACGGGCCACATGAATCGCGGAAAATCGCTGGCGGGCCGCATATATTAATTGATTTTTCTACCTTTATCTTCCAAAGGAAAGTAAGGAGAAAAAAATATGTCAAGGAGCGAGAGAGACTTCTGCTGACTTCCTGTCTGCTTGTCATGGAGTTTCGTCGTGACACGATGTTGTGTTTTAACTTGGGTAACGAAAATTCTGACGCGGGACATATTTAAATGTTCGCGCGGGCCGCATATGACCCACGGGTCGCAGGTTCCCCACCCCTGTTGGCTATGTTATAGCTATATTATAGACTATGAAAAGGAGTGGCAACAGCACGCACACTTGGTTGGAGTCCAAAACCAGTGGTGAATGGTTGTGATGCAACTCCGCCGACACGGACACCAGGGTTGCCAATAAGATTTTTAGAAAAACACCATATAGAAAAATCGAAAAAAAACAAAGTTTTGAACAAATAACCCCAGGTAGGAAGACATACGAAATCAGGTGAATCTTTCTACTCTATGGGCATCAATGGGTCACAAAACGTGCTATGCTGAATATGTAACTTTGCTAATGAATTTTTTCTCTGTCTGAATCTTTCAGTCGCAGTAACATGGACTTGTTTGCATTTCTAAGAGTGATCTGACAGCATTCACAATAACCAAAATCTTCATTCGCACTGCCCTGCTGTAGCCAATCTTTGAGATTGGGACCTTTCAACCACTCTATCATAAATTGCTGTGTGTACCTCTTGCTGTTTTTCTTTCGGCTTGCTTCATTAGTACTGTATATCTGTCATTTGAGCTCATTGCAACTAGCTAATATTTAGAGCATATACGGCATCAGTTGCTTGTTCACCAATTACGCTGAAGACTAAGGTACCTACTGTAGATAAAACAAGATAAAGAAAATGAGACTAGAAATAAAAAGCTTAATCAATACCCTATCTTAAATCACTGCTACTTAGTTACACCACAAATCTTCAGAAGAAAAACCCAGAAACCCAGGAAGGTTTTAAAAACAGATGGGAGCAAAACCCCAGATTTAGCACCACCGACGGTCACAAACGTCTGAGCAGGAATACCGTGACTTGACTGCCAGTAAGGAGCAGGCGTCAAAGTAGTGGCACAGCCAGCCCAAATTCTTTGGGGGCTGCCAAATTTTTTATCTTAGACTAACAACTGTATTTTGTTTGGGATACCGCCTCTCATAACACAAAATGACTAGACATTTTGAAAATTTGTGGGGGCCATGCCTCCCTGGCCCCTTTGGCTATGCCTATGAGTCAAAGTGGTACTCTGGTAAAACTCGCCAAAGCTTTTCACGACGAACATGGTGTATGCCAGTGGTTCTCAACCACGGCTCCCAAGCACCCTTTGTGCCACTCTCAGCAGTTTTTCAATATCATCTTTAACATTCTGTGCAACAGACCTCGTTCTGTAATAAAGCAAAAGGTATCAATTAACTTGTGTTGAAATTTTTTGTGCGGCTCTCTCTCAAAATTGTAGGTGTGGATTTGGCTCTCTTCAGCGAAAAAGTTGAGAACCACTACCACTGGTCTATGCTTTTGAGATCAGCAAGACATGTGTAAACGTCTTTGAAAAACACCCGAAATTTCTAGAAAATTTATTGGAGAGTGAAAATCTGGGCTGTAGTGCTACCGCCGGGGCGAAAACCGCACTGGGTATCATCTAACGTTGGTTCGTTTATTTGGCGGTATCTTTTTTAAGGCACTTGACATAAACTTTTCCAGGGAGGCTAAGGAGAGAGATGCTCCGGCAGTTACTGCATTACTGTCTCCCTTTATGTATGGGGATGGCCACCCACGATTTCCCAATCTTTCGTTGCCCTTGCAGAACACCAAGCCACTTGACCCACACGAGTCAGAATTCATGGCAGCCTGCAGCCTTCTCTCGATTAGGACGAGATGTGTCTCGGCATAAAAACGATACTAAAATATTCAACATGTGAAATCAAAAAGGACATATTTCCGAGATTGACTAGCACTCTTCGTCAGCACCTTTCTCATCCTGTCGTGGCCGCTTTTACTTCCTGGTGCGAAGCTTTATCTTCTTCGTACTGCATGTCAAAATCGCAACAGGTCAAGTTACCAAGAACGGGAATTTCACAAGTTAACGATTGAAAATCTACGTTCTTACGTCGTTTCCGCTGACATGTAACGGATAGTTGACGAACTTAAAAGGAAAAACTTCAAAGTAACCTTTAGGTACTGGAGTGTTTGGAACAGGGGCGCAACCAGCTCTTCGTTTCGGGAGGGGTAATTTTCATGAAATTTCATTCGATGACGTATTCAACCGTGGTACAAATTGTCAAATTTTTCGCAAACGTCACAAATAAAGTTCTCTTCGCAACATTTCCAAAAATCAGAACTTTTCAGTTTTAATCAATATGCAGACCGAACGCTCAGGACAGAGAAAAAATTAGTAGCCTAACACAAACACTTGATTCCGTACTCAACTAGTGCAGTCATGGCTTTAGTGTGGCAGACGTATGGGCTACTAGTGAACCTGCCTAACTTTTCTTCTTGCTTGAGCAAATTCGTTCTAGCTCTATTCTTCTGTCGTGTGTTGGAATTTCTATCATAAACTACTGTAAGATCCCTAATTTGAGGGATAGCCTTCGCCATGGGTGAGGGGATCTTTGAATCATAACATTTCCAGCAAAACGGATCAGATGTGTTTGGGGAAAAACGCCTTTTTCTGGCATCCACACGAGTTGCGTGAAAGTTTTTAGAAGCAAGTTTAAGGCCAGTGGTGTAGGAGGTGGGGCTGCAGGGGGTGGAAGCCCAACCCCAAAAATTTTTATTTGATGAAAATCCGGGAAAAATCCCTTAAAATCCGGGAAAAATCTGTGTAAATTTGGGCAAAATGTGTGAAAACCTTCGCAAAATCGCTTTTTGTACTTTGATTTTACAAAAATGGCGACCAAAATCAAAGTGCAGACGTTTCTTTCTTTTTGGAGGTCATGTTTCTTCAGTTCTTTTTCGGGCAGGTTAGGGAAAATTTGGGCAAGTTTGGATGAAATTTGAGCAAAAATGGTGCTTGAAGTGCTTTGATTTGAAAAAATGCGCCCAGAATGGAATAAAATGCAGTCATTTTTTGAGGTCATTTTCTTGAGTTTTTTTCGGGCAAATTTCGAGAAATTTGGACAAAATTGTTCGCACCTCCAAAAATTTGCCTGTTCCTACACCTATGAAAGGCTATGGGCTTTCAGGCTTGCACTGATTGCAAAAGGTAGGATCTGGTAAAGCGTCATTTGCAGCCAAAGTGATGTAGTAGGTAGGTGCGTTCAACACTTGACTAGCACTCATATGACACTTTACTAAACCCTTTTTCCCAAGCCGTGATGCTGGTATCAACCCAGGAAGACAATAAAACGTGAAACAGTCCCGCTAAATTTAGTTAAAAATTACAGGTTTCGAACCGGAAATGCAACTATACAACGTTTTTTTAAGAAATGTACTACGTTAATAATGGTGAACTGTTTTGTCCCTAACAAAAATAATCAAAATGTTGTAGAAGAGTGCTCTTCAATCTTTATGTCATCGAGGAACCCCTGACATACTTTCGCGTTTGTCATGGAACCCCATTAAGAAAAATTTAAAAGACACGGATTACTTGTAAGAAAATCTAGTATTTCATTATCAGATTCAACAAATGAACAGTTATTGCAGAGCTTAAAAAGCAAGAAATTTAATGACTCGCTTGTTCTTGGATATTTGGAATTTAGCTGCTACATTCAGAATTTGGTCATCCGGCAAAAAAGCACGTATCTGAAATATGTGTCGTCGCATTTTCTAATTTTGGCAATGGAATTACATTTGGCCGGCTTCGGATCAGGTGCCTCTTTTACATTTGAACTACATTGCTGATTACCATCCACATCTTCGCTGTTGTTATTATTTCGCTTCACATATGAAAATATGCTATTTTGCTTCATGTGGTTTGACTAAATAGCAAAAAGTTGGGTTTCACATTGTTCTTACTTTCATTCCACAAAGGTTGAACGGCATATCTAGTCTGTGACTCCGTCTACTCTCTACTTACTAGACTCAGGCTGAGTCTACTTTCTACTCAGTCTACTCTACTGTGACCTGTACATTGGCAACATCGTATAACTGTGATGCAACAATAAAGTTCTTCTTAACTGCACAACAATGAACAACAAGTGACGCACAAACTACCAATATTTCTTGTTACGCTATCAGCACTCAACCTCTTGTATAACTAACTGGCCTACTTGGAGTCTGAATGCGGCACAGTGATCTAAAGATTTCATAATGACACATCAACATAATGAAGCAAAAATCATTTCCCTTAAAAAACAAAGAACCCTCACGAAACCCACTAACCTCTGTTGAAGAGCACTGTTGTAGAAGAAGCGGCTTGACGTGGCTATAAACTTTTTAAATAACAACCAACATGTCAAGATTTCTCTTATCACTTTGAAAGCTTCAGCAGTTTGCACGGTTCAACAGTAATGTTATAAAGTTTCATGAGGTCAAAATGAGGACTGTTTCAGAAAAAAGTGGCACCACGAACAAAAGGATAAATGCCTTAGAAATACCAACATTATCTCCCAAGTTTTGGCAATTCCAGCATATTTGTGGTTAAATACCAATCATTTACGAAATTTTCGTTCAGATGGCCCGTTTCAAGATAAATCTTGTAAGGATATATTTAACCAGTAGGACAAAGAAAAATTCAAATAACACTTTTCTTAAAAATGATCACAATACAAAAATTTCATCTTTATTCTTTGAAAGTTTCTGCAAATGTCAAAATTTCTGTGGAATGTTTTGAAAATTTCGGGGAGGCAAATGCCCCAAATGCCTCCCCCCCTGTTTGCGCGCCTGGTTTGGAATGGTCCGACATTCTTTTAACTGGTTGCATACTTCGTGTATTTTAATCTCTGAACTTTGTATCTTTAACAGTAGTTCTGGTTGAAGTGATACCAACAAAACGGGCTGGTGGCTCGTTTGTAAATTACGAGAAGAATTAATGGTGCTCTTGTCTTTTGAATGCAAACAGTATGATGTGTTTCTTACACACTCGCAAGTAAGTAAAGAAAGTTTTCTGAAATCACACGTACGATCTAAAAGGTTGCTGATTACTGGCTGCATATCGCTAAGCTATTTCTCATGGATTACTCCGACACAAAACAAACTGTTCGTTATTAAAAGCGGAATNACTTGTTTACGTTTATGCAAATAAAATTACTGTTCCAGGCCACTTCATATTGATATAGGGGCTTAGNAAGGAAACGAAATCCTGNGCCTGATCATATAACCCTATAGCCAACATTAAGAACTTGCCGCTTAAAAATTTTGACGCTGTAGCGTTTCTTATGCTTTTAGCGAAGGATTTACGAAACGTGCGCAGTGAACATGACGATATAAATGCAGACTGTGACAATCTTGTAAATATGTTTAGTGGTGTACTGGATCATCACACACCCTATTATAGCAATACTTCCCGAAAAGGTGGCTCATCCTGTAAATCTTGGGACACCTATCTAGCTGTAGCGGCTGGAGAGTTATAACAAAAAAACATTGAGCCACTATAGTGGCTCTGGTGGTCGTTAAAGGTTAATAAATGCATTGCTAACTTCTCTTAAACAGAAAAAAGCATCCTATAGAGCATAATTGAAACTAGCAATCTTTTTATTAGTAAATTCTAAATGTTTGTACAAATAACACTGTACGCCTGAAGGAAAAACTTAATTAAATTAAAAGTACTTTAAATATGCATACATAAGCATGATACTAAGGTAACATTAAAGTTGGAAATAACATTATTTCTTATAAATTTTTAAATGTTGTTCCCTATACCAGGGCTTCTCAAACTATGGGTCGCGAAATGTAATTTTGGTGTCGCGAAACAAATTGGCTTGACAAGTCATATATAAAAGCTTTTGTAAACTTAACAAGAAAATTAAAAGTAGGCTTGCAGTGAATCTATTTCTACTGCATTTTTAGAGACAATACCGTGTTTCATGCTGTCATTTGTTTGGCTATCAAATGATAAAATCAACCAAGCACAATAAGTTATGCGTTGTTACCTCATGATTGTTTTAACGTACTGACCAACTGTGTCTTTTAAGGTGTTTTGAGAGACCGAAACGGTCTCAAATTTTTGCAGCGCTTTCTCTAAATACAGTAGAAATTCGCTTACTACCATCATCAAAATGCACTGAAACCTTGCTTTACGAACATCTCGGTATTCTGATAAAATACTTGCGATCTTTCAAAATTTATTTGCGGTCAGTAAGGTCATACCTTAAAAAGATCCCTGCAGAAAAATATTGACTTTGTTGCATTCATTCCGACACGAAGGCATGCTTGTGTTTCTAGCTCTTCTAGGGGTTAGACTAATTGGTTTGGGAGCACACTGAGTAATTTTAGACGAAAGTTAAAAGCTTCATACACAATTTCAGAAGTACTTTGGACTTTGATTAAGGAAAAGTTTGATCCACAAACCATACACAACAGTAGCGTAGCCAAAATTTGGGAAGGGCTAAATATTTTGACTTTAAGCGAGCAACAGTATCTGGTTTGGGACACCGCCTCTCAAAGAACAAAACAACAAGATAAGCTAGAAATTTGAGGGGGGCATTGCCCTCTTGGCTCGACCCTGGCTACGCTTATGATACACAATTTAAACTTCAGGAGGGCAATGCCAGACACCTGCCACGCTAAGGATGAGTTTGCGGAGTTATTAAACGACAAAGGTTGCAACTGGAATTTTCAAAACAGAGTTTATGTTATGTTTGGATAAGAACAAGGAACGAATGCCCAGTCATTTCTAATCTAGCCGTTCATAAACTCTTAGCCTTTTGCACAACATATTTGTGCGAAGCGGTATTCTCAAAATTGATACTCATCAAGTCCAAACACCGATCCTTTTATAATAGTGTTGAGAATATCCTTTGTCCTCAGTTGTCTCAACGCTTGTCTCCGGTTCAGTGTTGGGAGTTTTCGGATGCATGGTACATTGATTGGTTAACGAAAACAATAAGCACTATTGAGAAGTTCACGTAGAAGTAACGCAGGCTCGAGAAATAACTTTTCGTGTGCAGTACACCATGTTTGCAAACATTTCGGGGGAGAGGCAGTTGACCGGTTTGGCCATTCCTGGTTGCGGCCTTGCTATATGTTATTCAACAACCCTAGAAATGTGTGTCCGAGTCCTGATTAATAGTTATGAGGTAATTAAGCAAAGTTAAAAAAACTTCCATGTTATACTTCATGACAACCTCAGCCAAAAACTCAAAACTGACAGCTTTGTAACAGCAACTTTCAAACGCTTGTGGAATATAACAGAAACTGAAGCAATTCATTAATGTAAAATATTAAAATATATTTATAATTTGCCTTTTTCTTTCTTTACCAACTGAATTCTTTTCTTACCAATTCAATTATCAACTTTTCTTACCAATTCAATTCTTCTCAAGGGCTATACCAAAACTACTCTACCTCCCAATAAGTACAATTCAAAACAAAGCTGTAAAACTTAAAAGCACACTGCCACTAGGCCAAACGCTAAATGTTAGGTGCCTGAAACGTATTTAAATATTCTGCTGATAAATTCACCCATTCCTTTGATTTCAGCGAACTTCCAGGTCAGTTTGGTACAATTTGTGCTGAACCACAGTGAGTTCAATAAAAGCCTCAGGAGTTTCGAGCGACGTGGAACAAAGCACAACGCTGTGGCATCATCATTGGCTTTGCGATGGTCAAGATAGTCAGTTAATGAGCGAAGTAACACTGCACAAGAGGACAAAACGTACAGAAAGAAAGTACCATTCGGAAGGCAATAGCTATGCACTGACGTAAAGGCAAGTGGGTGCAATAATATCGGTACGCTGGGGACAACCAAATTCAGATCAAACCTGCACACACTGCATTGTGCTAACAGNGTTCCGTTCAATTAAGTTCAATTAATATAGGCCTAATCAGCAAATTACTCNCTAGAATGACTTCGCCCAGAAGGCAGCATTCCCTAACATACTGTACATTCTGGCTCAAAGATATGAAGTTACGAGCCTGATGGCTTAAAATCCTACTTGCATTCAACAGAAAATGCAATGCGTTCCTCTCGTCTGAACTTGGTTAATAACACATTGCTTGTCTTTTTGGTTTTGTTCACAACCTGTTGTATTTTTGCTTAGTACTGTTGTTTCACTTTAGTTGTCTAATATTTTTTACGCTTTCCCTATACAGTGTGCATAGGCATGAGCATTTTGAACTCTTTTTGCAACACCCACCACATCGCATTTTACTCTTCTTTTTCGCACGTGCTCCCCGTATTGTAATGGATGGGACCGGCCGAAAAGTAAGTGGGACCCATATCAAGGAAAGACCAAAAAAAGCCACCAGTTGTTGATTTATGCTGACGGCAATTGGCGGCAGACCGACGAAGCCTGCAGTTTGCTTCTTGCCAGAAAGGATGAGGTGCGCGCTGTTGCCCAAGGAGCGCTATTATATGGCGATTCACTCAGTAGATACTGGCAGGGCCGCAGCAAGCTGAAAGTTTCGGGGGGGGGGCAAGATGAGTGTTACGTGTAACGTGTTGTCCCAACTAAAAGTGTTGTTGACACTTTCAAAATGTTTTTAAAAATTTCGGGGTGGGCATTTACCCGGTTTTCCCACTGGTTGCGTTCCTGGTCGTGGGTCATCCAACCTTTCAATTGAGAGGCGCACATTCTACGACCTATCGCCGCCGTCCAACAAGCGGTCACTAATGGCAAATTGGAGGGAGGAACTGGCTTTCTCCTCTTGACATCATCCTGTCAGTGTGTCATGTACACACCATCTTCACACTATTGCGTCAATTGTATCAATTTGTTTTTTTCTTAGAAACAGCAGGCTTGTAAAAATGTCGGCCGACTGGCCATTTGTCAATCCTCTGTACACATACAGAAACTACTCTCTTAATGTAAACATTTTCAATTAAGTTAAACCACATTTTTNTGTATTATAACCGTTTGTTTCGCATTATGTATAGTTGTATTTGAATTANATGGATGTTGCGCGTTTTTTATTATGAATCTGCTGTGAAAGCATAATTTGAGATGCAGTAACTGCATGAATAAATTTGAATCGAAACCGGCATTAACTTTTCCTACATCTAACGACAAGTTAAACCAGTGGTCTTCAGTGTGGGCGAAATCGTTCCCTGGGGGGCGATTTTATGCGTTGTGGGGGCGATTTTGTGATTTACGAGATTTGGGGGGCGATTTCTGCAGGTAAAACGTACTAAAATTTTGAATTGATTCCAAGTTGATTGACCCAATCATTGCATGATCAACGTCACAATGAGGGAATCAAAAATAAGATTTACCAGCCTGTTCACATCAGCACGCGGAGGTTTCGGACGTTTCTCATATCATCATCATCATCATCATCAAGGTAATTTGCCTTGCGGCAGGTCTCTCATGACATCCCTCCGCCATTCTTCTCTATCCTCAGCTCTTTTTTTCAT
>JGI24159J19872_10008464_pt1 | contig 13461 bp, 7 predicted proteins | sample Ectturendosymbi4_FD_19872 | JGI IMG/M metagenome (IMG submission 19872) | reverse complement strand
TATCCAGAACTTTTGCTGCTTTCAGCAAAATAAATGCAACCTTTAGGGCTTAGGTTTAGGGTTTAGGTTTAGGGTTTAGGTTTAGGGTTTAGGGTTTGGGTTTAGGTCTAGGGTTTAGGTCTAGGGTTTAGGTTTAGGGTTTAGGTTTAGGGTTTAGGTTTAGGGTTTAGTATTCGGGTTTAGGGTTACACATCTGACAAGGACGATGTGCTCATCCAAGTGTATTGTCCTTGTCATGTGATCATTGCTGATGGCAAAATAAACCCTGGCTTAATTTTTTGTAACCCTATGCCCTAAACCCTAACCGTAAGCACTAAACCTCAAGACAAAATGCTAACCCTGAGCCCTAACCGTAAACACGAACCCTAAACCAGTGGTTCTTAAACTTTCATGATTTGTTGCTCCCTTCCAAAGACTATCAATATTTGTGGTCCCCTGCACATCAGTAAAAATACCCAGCTTTGTTTTAGGTTTTGCAATACCACGGCATAGCTATTTAATGAAGGCTTCTGCTTGTGGCCCTTAGAGAACCACTCTGTGGACCCCAAGGGAGGCTGAGGAGCCTGGTTGAGAAACCCTACCCTAATCCCTAACCCTGATTAATCCAAAACTCTAAACGTAAACACGTGTCTGCTTTTCTAAATGTACATAAGAAGTGATCCCAAACGTGTTAACATTTAATCTTATATAACATCAAAGTTGTCTTGTGCACAATAAAAAAACAATACAACCAAGGTGCGACTTGAACCAACAATCCCTTGCACAGGATCTCTAGTCATTTACCTCTTGACCATGTTGGCTGTGGTGAGAACGTCTCCAGCTCAGTTTTATATCTGGCACAAAAACAAACACAAGATGCAATATTTTTAGTCCTTCAGAACGGAAAACCAGATATGGCCATGTAGATTTTTTTTCCTTTTTTAAAACAAACAGATTTTTGTTCTCTTTTCAAGAAAAACACAAAAACTCCATTCTGAATTGTTGTTCTTGCATCATGCAATATCTTCATTTTCAGAATTACACAGTAACTTGTCATACCTATTACAGCATTCATAATTGAAGGTAAGGAAATGTACCCCATCTTTGTTTTCACAAAGAGCTGTTAGTCAATTCACTCCATACTGGTAAGGCTTGGCAAGCAGCACAGCAAACATGGAAAAGCTACTCCCACACAACCTCTGCAGTTTCACATCAAGTTTATGTGCATGCCCTGCTAGTTCAGTATCTGTAGAGTGTATTTTTTCAACATATGTTTTGGTATTGTCCAACATCAGAAATAGTTTGGATGTAGAGAAGGCAGAAAAATTGCTTAAAATATACCAATTTTACAGAGCGGCATATGGTAGCAAGTAGAATTAACTCAAATTGTTCAAATTATTCCTCTCTTTTGTCAATTCCAAATTTTGTTGCTGTTCATTTTATTTGATTTAAAAAAAATGTACAGTGAACTATAAAAGTGTGCTGCCTATTTTACCCTTTACTTCATAATAGATTTTTCAAAAAAAAAGTAGGTTTTATTTTTTTTAAGTGGGCTTTTTGACAAAAACCAGGTGTTTATTTTAGGGTTGGGTCTAATTACATCAACCCTAGCAGAGCTTCTGCTGCTGGAGGCTAAATAGATACTACTGATTTTGTATCAAAATATTTAAAATTTATCACGCTGTTGATCAGTGGAAAACTCACACAGGTTATTTTTGTTTAAATGAAATGTAAAGCCAACAAGCAAAGGCACTCTGATACACCCAAAATGTTTCTCACTGCTAGATTATCGTATTGTGCAACAGTTGTTTGCAAGTCATTATTAAAATACTTTCTGAGAATGATATGATCATAATTTTATATCAAAATCTTTGGAATTTATTGAACTATTGATCTGTGAAGAATTGTAAAGAATATTTTTGTTTAAATGAAATGCGAAACCCATATGCAAAGGCATTCTGCTGAATTTTTGTGTTGTGCGGTGGTTGTTTTCAATTCATTATTAAAATGCTTTTCAAAAATGATATGATCATAAAATATATGTCAAAATCTTTGCAATTTATCGAACTTTGTTACCCAGAAGTTTTCTGTGCATCTGTGTGATTCATCTAGCAAACCTTTATGCATGTTTTATACAAAACCTCATTACACCATTCAAAATTGACTCAGGTGTTTACTGAAACTGCCGAGAAGCACTTGGCTTAGCAACCTTTGAAGGTTATTTGATATTGATGCTTTGTTGTTTTATTTAATGAGTTATGCTGGTGATTGTTAACTCAACAGTTAATAGAAAGGCTATTTTTTCTGGAGAAATATTCTTTATTAACATCTTCAGCATTAGTGTATGATATATTCTTACTTCAAAATCCAGCATTAGCCACTATTTTCTCACCACTTTGCATCTCCATAACTCACCTGGCGATTGTGCTAGAGAGTTGTTCAAACCCTCAACAGATGGAAGTTTAGGATTTTGGAATTTTGTGGGTGATGTCATAAGTGGNGTAGGCTTAAGGCCATTTTGGCTCAGGTAACCTGTGCCCCTACCGCTAGATAAAATTTTTTGACTCAAAGTTTGAATTGGAAACTAGGCTATAACCTGAGTCTTTTGAGCTTTTGATTGGTTTTCTAACATTTCTGGTTCAAAAGTTATGGTTTCAAAACAACAAAAAATCGATAATTAATTAATTAGAAGATTATTCAATTATTTTATTGTCCAAACTTTCCAATTCTAAAAATGGAAACTAGAAGACTTGCCGCATCTTTTGAGCATCTCAACTGCTCTAGCTCCATCACCTGGTGAATTATAGTGTTGCAAAGTGATAGTTTTAAGTGGCTGACATGGGTCTTAAAGGTAAAAATAACCTGGCACCAAAGGTGCTAAAATGTGTTTATTGACTGTATATCTGAATTTAAGATCTTATTTGTTGTTTTATTTGTGATTGGCAGGAGAGACTTTGTCTTACTTAGGTCTAAATTGCTGTATTTTTCAGACATANGGTGCACTTAAAATCCTTTAATTCTCTCAAAAATTGAATGTGACCTTATGTGGTGTGCCTAATGTATGCATCTGGTTGTGCTTTCTCACCTAGAACCAATTTTATGTGGTGAACGGTACTATTTATTTAATTTCTAATTGCAGCTTAACACTTTCGAAGCCGGTCTAAATCAAGCGGTTCACGCCACAACAACCAGATCACACGTAGCTTTGCGCATGCGAAACTCAGGTGCCAAAAGTTGTAGAGAGCTGTTCAAAGGCTCAAAAGACTCAGCAAGTCTCTTGGTCTGCACTCAAAAAAAATTTTTTTGGTTGGGGAGTACGGATTTTTTGTGAGTGACGTCATTAGTAAAGGACTTTTAGGCCACCTAGGCCCACTTCACCGGGTCCTGGGCCCAAACCGTTAGATGGTAGTTTTTCACTGAAGTTTTTGATGGGAAGTAGGCTACAATTCGAGTTGTTTGATACTTTGGATGACCTGCTGGGGTTTCGGGTTCAAAAATTATGATCTAAAGTAATAAAAATATTTGACTAATTAGATAATTAATTAATTTGTTTATTTTAGATCATAATTTTTGAACCAGAAATGCTAGAAAGTTGATCAAAGGCTCAAAAGACTCATACTCAAGCCTAGTTTCCAATGAAAACTTTAGCAAAATACTTTGGCCTAGCGGTTGGGCTCTAGGCCAGGTAACATAAGCCAAGATGGCCCAAAAACTACTTCATTTATGACGTCACTCACAAAAAATCTGCAACCCCCAACCAAAAATTTTTTTTCGAGTGCGGACTAGAAGACTTGCCGAATCTTTTGAGGGTTTGAACAGCTCTTTAGTGCAATCAGCTGATGAGCTATGGCATTAGTAAAGCAACTGACAACTGCTTGTTTTAGGTCGATTTCAAAGTACGAATGTATTGTACCCTGACTTTGAAAGTGTTATCTACGAACACTGCACATATTGGATTTCAAAGACTGTTGACAGCCACATGACAGTTTGGTCCACTGTCTTAATGGAGGTTTTCACGTGCATTCAAAATTCCATTGATTTTTTTGTAAATAGACCATGTCATGTAATAAACCAACAACAATTGCAATGAGCAGCACACGTGGTTCCGTGAGTAGCTAGCACATATCTTAATGTTGAAGCATAGTTCGTATTACTCAATGAGCCTCCTGCACACAGAGCTATATGTATTATTCCGTGAGGCTCCTGACTACATTTAGTTTATTCTATTCATGTCTAGCAGATCGAGGCATGTGTGACAAGATTAAACTCCCTTGTATGTAAAGAGTTGAATACAGTTGGACTTATCTGAGTTTTGCTTCATGTGCCTTATAATCTAGTGCACCTTATGTATGAAAATAGAACAGCTAGTATGCAATCTTTGATACTGTGCCTAATTGTCCATTGCATCTTATGACCTGAAATACACAGTACCTTTGTATTAGTTTCATGTCATATTGACTCATGCTTCGTATTGCTATGTACATCACTTGTCAGGCTTAAATATTATGTTTTTGCCCATATTTCATTGGTTTGCAGAACAGCAAGGTTTACAGAATTGGAAGTGCTTGTTAAAGCTAATAATTTTTGTCCATTATGCTTGATTGGTATACAAAATTGTGCAATTAGGGAATTGCCTGGTTTTATTGTGACAAGTCCATAACATGTTACTCTGTATTGGGTAATGGGTACAGCATGCCCATGCATATTTGCTGCTAGACTGTATGCGACTGTATGCAAGTGCCACTTGTGTGTCCTATACTGCAGACTCCATCAGTTCTAAAGAATGGATGAAGTGGATGATATGTTTCGATCATTTGTCAGTGACAAATTGAAACAACTTGGATTGAAAGGGTTTGTAGCATTATACATATTTTTTTCCTTGCACCAAGAATTTTAATCCTTTGAAGTTCAAATCCATTTGAAGTAATTAGGAATAGTTTGTTTATTAGTTTTTAATTGTCTGGATTGTGATCTGGTTCACAAGGATATTAGTACCCAAGTTAATGCAAATTCAAAATTTATATGTGGATAGGCTACATTCTTTATTCAATGAAATATATATTCAACATCCGCTAGGCATAAGGTATGCATTGAATTTCCACAGTGTTGTGATATCATTATAACATAACACTAGTTTGGTATTTTGTAAATAATTGATTACACAGGTCAAAAAAAAAATTCTTTTTGTTTTAAATGAGGATATGACATAACTTTTTTAGATAACGTTTGGGTGTTAATTCCAAATTTGGCATTCATTTTCTTATGGCACATCAAATCTTGGAGTTACAGCGAAAGGCTTTTTTGGGTATGTAGCCTAAACAGTTGTATGCTAATATATTAGCTTTTGTTTCCAAGTGAAAAATGACGTGATAATTCAGTCTATATAATGTTTGTTAATTTATTACAAATGATCAAAAAAACAAGTTGAACAAAGAAACAGGACTTCTAGCCTTGGTAGTAGAACTCGTAAAACTTCTGTAAGTGTTTTGAACAAGACTTCATATCCATCTGAATGCCTTCCGAGCTTGTAACTCCAGTACATTCTTAACTGAACATTTTTGACTCGAGGTTCCAATCTGTCAAAACCTGTACAAATCTATAGGTCTACAAAATTCCTTCTTTCAATTTAACTTTCCCAAGCTCAAGAAATTTGTTACACAAATAGTTAAATTTAAGCTACTGGAATTGTACTTAGCCATTGGTTTCACAAAATTTTTCGTCAAGCCCATTTTTATATGCAGAGGTGACACCAGGACTTATCATGATTTGTTAGTGGAGTATGCTGAACACTGTTTACTTCAGGAACTTACACGTTTCTTGTGGACAAATGTTGCTTTTCATAGTGATCTGCAGTAGCACTTAGAGTGGTTGTCCCATAAACATAAAAAAGAGCAATACTTGGTAACTCCTATGTGCATTCCCAATTCCCATTAATATGCTTATGACCTTGAGAGCTCCACACACAGGCTCCACTGGTAGTCAGTATAGCCAACTAAAAAGCATTCAAAACAATATGATCGTTATTATACAATTAATTCAAATGAATGGAATGTGCAATTGGGCTTAATGTTCTAAATTACCTGTGTGCACAGAGATATCCATATGTCACACAATAAAACAGATTCTTGTATTTAAATCGCTCAGTTAGTTAGTAAACTTGCTTTGCTTTCACAAATGGTAAATCTGCTACATCAGTTTTATTATTCTATGTTACATTGTCAAGCACTCTTTTTTTACATCACAATGCAAAACAATGCTACCTTCTGTTGTTCATAGGCCTGTGGTAGGCTAGGTAAGTGGTAACCAAAACATACAGATATCTCAAAAACTAGATGTGTTACAAAAAATAATGACATTTTCAAAATCAGCATCAAAAATACTTTAGGAGCACTTACTGCAATCACCGTTTAAATTTTGCTGTTGGCCAGTGTTAACTATGTGTTCAGTGGCACATTTTTAGCCTGGGAAAAAGAGTCTGTAATGGAAGAGCAGCTTTTGATATCACTTTTCAAAATAGAACAAGGTTGATGTGTCTTAAGACTCAGTCAAACTTGGCTAGTAGCCTAGAATACACTAGATGTTCAGCCAGTGGTGTTAGTTGCACCATCCAAACTCGCAAGGATAATAACTGGGTTGGCTTGTTTGGCAAACTGTAGTTTTAGTCTTGCATTCATTGTTAGTAACAGTGCATTTATTATATCACAATCATCTTTTGCATGCACGATACAGCCAGTGATAGCATACTTGGTAATTTCAAAGCACATGGTTTGTGGAACATTCAGATAAGTCAACAAATGTCAGGTATACACAGCAACAAGAACCTTGTTTATCCAAATGTAGTGGTGCAGCCAGGATTTTGTTAAGAAGTAGACATGAACTTATAAAACCAAAAAGCTTAACACCTCCGGCGCCGGCCAATTTTTGCATTAAAGTTTGATTTGCTCATATTGGGCAAGTCTTTGCAACTCCATAACTCGCCAGGTGATAGAGCTAGAGAGCTGTTCAAACCCTCGAAGGATGGCGTGATTCTTTGAGTCTGCAATGAAAAAAAAATTTAAGTTTTGGGTTTCGTTTTTTTTGTGGGTGACGTCATAAGTGGGATAGGTTTAATGATAAAAAACAGTTAGTTGTCTTATGCGTGAGAAATCATTTTACAGTGTGTACTTTGTATTGTACATGTCTCTGGTCCCTGGGTGTCATGTCAATTTTGTCATATTTAAACACTGTTGTCAAGCACTCTTTTTATTTTCTTTGCACTGAAATGACTATTTTAGGTTCCCCAATCCCAGTGCTTCCAACAAATATCCCCTTCTGTCCTTGTCATGCCATCTTTGTGTACAGTTTAAAGTATGTGGTGTTTCAATTTATGTTGTGTTGTTCTCCAGCAAACTATTTTGTAGAGAATTGATAAAATAATTTAATCCAAGATGTAAGATAAAATGTTATCAAACATTTTGCAATGTTTGTCGTTTTGAAGTGTGAGGCTTTCACAATACATAATACATTGAAAACATTTGTTGGAAAAGATCTTCAATAGGAATTATCTCACTCTGTAATCAGTAGTTGCTATATGGGAAATGTTACCTGTTGCAAAAAATGCACAAACTTTTTCGTGAATTTTTTTCATGAAATACAGCTAGCGAAATGTTTAACACAATTAAATTAACAAACCTAAAACAGCTGCAAAAGTCCGTAGCACATAAAGAGTCCTTTGTATTTTCCAAGTATCTGTGATGCCTAAGCTTTAATGTTTTCGAACAGCCCAACACCTATGATTTAAAAATTTACTTATTTTCTTCTTACCAGAGTTGATGAACCTACGGCCAAGTTGGAAGAGTCTCTCAAGAAATCCGCAATGAGTGAGTTTTTGTATCTTGTAGATGTAAAACTGTTTGTTTTTCTGCGCAATTCAGTCACCTTGTAAATAGTTTGTGCCAGGTCATTGACAAAACTTTGTTGATATAAAATTAGTTCAAACTGCTGAATCTCAATCATCGTTCTGTTAAAATCGCATGCTAAGGGCTTTGATTTTCATTTACTAGATAACCAAATGTGATTTTTGAATAATCAAAACTTTTTTTCATTTTCGTATAACATCGGTTCATTATTATCGCTCGACTTCGCGACGAAACATTTTTGCCCTGCAGTCTCGCCAGTGGACCCTTCACTGATGCCATCATCATTCAGAAATGGTTGAACGATGTGCCGTTGCGACTTACGTTTGCAGCTTAAAGTTACACCTTTTGGCACACGCTTGTTCATGCAGGCCTTAGCTTGCAACTGCTCTTGTTCCAGATTCGAAGGCAGTTGCAGCGAAGCGGAAAATTTCTGACAACAGCTTCGATGAGCAGTCTGACACCGAAGTGAAATCGAAGAAGCAGAAGAAGACCAAGCATAAAAAGAAGAAAAAGAAAAAGCACAAAGAGAAAAAAAGGAAAGTGTCGAGTAACGCAAACCCTGAAAGGAGGTCGGATGTTAGTGAAGCCTGCAGGTCTACTCACGGTGCGCTCAAGAAGAAACTTCTAGTTGCCGACGATGAAGATAACATTTTCACTGAGAAAAAGGCGGCTACTTGTTACTATGACACAGTAAACAAACTAAAGGAAATAGAAAAACTGTCGCTGAATGTTAAGCTTGAAAAATCGCCATCGGCAATACGTACAAAGCGTGAGCTTGTGTCTGATGCCGTTGCATCCAACGAAATTACCACTGCTGAAAATTCTGAAAGCCGTTGCGCAGAAAAAACTGCACCCACACCAGCTAGCAAAACAGACTCGATTTTGACAAGTGTCAAAGAAGCAAAGGCTTTATTGCCCGAGCAAGCAGCAGAAAAATACGAAACGAATTGCAGCGAGTCCAATTGCGTTTCCAAGCCTCAGTTGTCGTTAAAGTCCAATTTTAATGGCGTATCGAATAAACTGGACTCGCAACAAGGTGAGCTGGAGAAGAACGAAACGAAGCGAGAGACAATACCAGTTACCTCGGCCTCCGCGGCAACTACCGCAGTGGCTTTGAAGCCGTCTTCTGAAAACCGAACTTCATTCGAAAACGACGCAGTTGTGCAAACTAAGTTGCAAGCCATAAAAGAAACTCTGAAAAACTGTAACAAAACTAATTCGAAACTTAAGAAAAAACGCTCAAGAAGACCCCGCTCCAGGTATAAATTCGTTCGGTGCTTGCGTCATTGACAGTTGTTGGCTTGTGTGCATTACTTGACCCTATCTAAACTTTCCTGTGCGTTATTACCCACTGCTAAAACTCGTCACTTACTTTTGCTGTGTAAGTTTTTGCTTGCTTTCCAATATTGCCATCTGAAACCCCAACGTATAAAGATCACGATGGAATATGGTCTGGTGTCTGCTTTGCAAAAAAATTGCATGCCTGCAAAATGCACATGATGCGCTGCCAGCATGTGGGTTTTCAGCGACGGTCGTTTGCTCCATGTTTTTTCTGTTTGTTTTTTTCTAGGTCACGGTCTTCATCCCATACGCGAAGTAAAAGATCGAAAAGGTTCGAGATATTGTCTGCATTGTGAACTAGTGTCCCGCTGCCCTGTTATTCAGTACGGTATGTACGTACTCTGCCACAATTGCAGTCGACCACATGGTAACGTGCTGTGATCATACACGAGTCGATGTCAAGAAAATTTGCGGTCCTTTTTGTTTGCTGATAGTTGTTTAGTGGAAAATTGCTCCGAATCATCCCCAACTCTGTTTCCGCCACTGATGTGAAGGAAGCTTTCCGAATTTTCACGCAATAGGTTTGAGAAAACAGACATGACGCCTGTTTTTCACTCAACTACTTTTTTATTTGCTTCTGAACATCACTGCGCTAAATAAAATACAAGACCGGTGTCCACTGAGCCGACTTGCCAACATGTTGGCACGCGGTTTGTTTATGAATGTTCTTGTTCAGATCCCGGTCGAAGTCAAAGAGCGACCGACATAAGGACCGTCGCCGTAGGTCGAGGTAAGTTTGCAATCTGCAAGGACTGCATTATACATCGTTGTTGTGCTCCCACGGACTGATGGTACTTCTTCGAATTGATTTTTTGTGGCTTAGACAAGAAGGCGTTACTTTTTATGTTTTATCAGTGTCGATTCACTAAATCAACGTGAAGTTTGTGCAATATGAAGCTACCGCTTTTGTTGTCGTATTTTTTGTTGCCAGCTTGAGAATGACTTCTAAAAAATTCCCTTAAATCAAGGGATGGGGAGGACGATATGTAGTTCTTTCCACCAATTATTAGCAGGTGTCGCAGCCGCCACCAGGTTTGATACGAACAACAAAATTTTTTATTACATTAAACAAGCTTTACACGTTAGCGAAGTTCGAAAAAATATGGTAAACGAAATAACAAGGAATTTCCAAAGCTTGACTCATTTGATCGCAACCGTCTGCGATTCTTATTTTTCTTTCGTATTGACTTATTTCGGTGCTTCTCAGAGCGCGGGGTTTCATTTTCTGTGCTTGATTAGCCGAGGCTTATCAGAGAGCTGCCTGATGTTACATTTATATTTCATGTTGAACATAAGGTGTCTTTTGTAGAGCAATAATATAGTGCAAATAAGTCTTGTAAATCAAGCATTTTGACAAATTTGGCAGAACAGTTCTTTTGAGCAAATTATATTTGGTGGCGTAATTCTTTTTGGGCAGTATTAATTACACATTCAAAAAAAATTACGTGATGTTAATACTGTACAAACAAGGTCAACTGATGCAAATCCGAACTAGATTCTCAATGAGAGCTTCAGATGATTATTGTACATGCCAATAGCATCTGTGCTCGTCGAGTCATCACCATTCAAAATTTATGTCATGCATGTGTGATTTTGATGACTACCCATTTTCTTTACCCCAAAATTGGGGTAAGCGCATAAGTTTTTTGAAATTTTTTTTCACAAGTGAAGATAAGATACTTGAGACAACCACTTGTCAAGTTTTACAACAATTAAATTATTACAGTGAGAATGATTTAGTTTAAAGCTGGTTGTGATTTTCTTGCTAGTTGTTGCGCTTCAATGGCCACAAAAAGTAGTCATTTTGTATGGTCCATAACTTCACGAAACTTTAACCAATTTCAAAAACATTTAGTTTTTTTGAATCAGCATGAAAAATTCTATCTGCTTATGAAATTTGAGGAAAATCTGAGATGGTGGCTTGACTTTTCCATTTTTTTTTTGGTTCACTTGACATAATGACCCAGTAACAGAAAAGTGCGTCGTCTCCAGGCCACGGCTTTGCAGATCCAAGCGAACATCAACGTTCGTAAATTCTACTATTGCTGGCGTGTGTCTTTTTGAAAGTGAAAACGTTTAATTTCTTTGAAAGAATAGCTTTGATTATTGTAGCTCAGCATGAGCAAATATAAATTTTTTCTTCGTAACTGCGATGTGACCACTTCTCCGAAGGTCAAAGGATCGCCACCACAGGCATAAAAGCTCGCGTCACAGAAAGCGTTCCTTGTCACCCTTTATCAGTAGCGAGGACAAGATGAAGTTGCTCGAGATCGCGAAGGCCAACGTGTTGGCGCAGCACAGAGCAGACTCGACAATGAACGCCCTCTCACAAGAAAGCAAGGCGAGTCAACATGTGCTTGATCTGGTTTGTGAATTATTGACCTGAAAACAACCAACCAATTTGAAAGGTTCACCTCATTTCCCGTCGTTTCGTTTGTGTTTTGCACATGCGCATCGTTTGTGTTTTGCACATGCGCGTCGTTTGCGTTTTGCACATGCGCGCATTATTTCAAGGCACTCTGAAGCCAACTCCTTGGCTCTTGTTGTTGTACCTTCAATCCTTAATATCCGCTTCTTGAAAAACGCAGAAAATGTTTCACAGAAGTATGTTATCAAACCTATTGCTGAACTCGGGGGTCGAAGGGCAGGCACCTCTACCGGCAAGTCACCACAATTAGTAATTATGCTGATTGAAACCTCGCGGAATTTGCTGGATTTGTCCTTTTGATGGTTACGTTTTTCAGAGGGGGCCATGGATCCGGAGTCGACTCCGGCAGGATTCTGCCTTTTTCTTTCGGAGCCGGAGTGAAAAATTTGTGAAAAAATGGGCCCGGATCCAGAGTCACTTTTCAATTCTGGCAGTGGCAGGAGTCTGAGTGGTCATTTCTTAAGTAAAAACATGGGTAAATTTCGTTTGGATCGACGATAGCCGGAGTCTGAACAGGAGTCGGATTCTGAAATTAAAAAAATTTTCGGACTCGGATTGAAATATTTTGGAACAGGAGAGGAGTCGGAGTCTGAAAAAGTGGCTCCGGCCACCTCTGATGCTTTTGTGAAAAAAATTGGAAACTTGAAAAGTTGAATGCCTTTCCCATTGCGCATAATCTAATACAGATCGTTTGCTACGTGGTGCACCGCCCCTTGTATTGCGTTCTGGTCATCAGTGCTACCGAGCTAATAAGCATTAGTGTCTTCGATGCAGGCCGTGTTGCGCTCCGGGGGTGTCACAGTGGCCCAGTTAACCGGCATCTGCAAGGAAATTGCTGAAGGCCGGCGAGAGGTCAGCGCCGGGCCTCTTGTTCCCGATGTGCCCGACGGTGCGAAAATCCATCATCCTTTTCAAGTCAGAGAAGCTGCGAGCATTTCGATCAACCTGAAGGTAAATGCCAGTATGATAAATGTTTTGCGTGTATGCTCATGAGCATGCTGAGCAAGTATCCGGTTTGAAAGCAGCTGGCCAAGCACGATCGCAAAGAGAAACTCAACGAACGTTCTTGTTCGTAGTGCGCAAATTAGCATCGGACCGCTTGCGGCATTGTAGGCAGTCGGCTTATTCCTCGTCAAATTAAATTACAGTGACAGTCATTTAGTGGTTTTGGTCGCTTTTGGAAGAGCGCCTACGCTGTTATACCACTTATTACGCATTTGACGAACTCGAACAGGTTGCAGTTGTTCGTGTTCAACCGTAGCGCGAAGCTCATCACTGCATGTTGCAGCGCTCACTTTCCCTTGTCGACGCGCGCTGGCAGGCTGCTGTCAATGATGAGAACCAGCAGTCTTACGCATCAGCGATTTTCGTGCACGCAAGGTTAGATAACTTAGAGAGACTATCAGAAATGTTCATTATTTTTCTGTTAGCGAGGGTCCGATTTTGTTGGGTCCGCCAACCGTCGACCCCTGCCCCAGTCTTAAGTCCTGAACAATTGCAGGACGGTTGCAACTTGCAAGCACTGATTTTTGTGGCCATGCACAATGTTTTTGAGGCTATTTGAGGGCTGAAACAATCCCTTAAAAAGCAGTAGAACGTCACTACATAATCACCAACAAAATACACTGAAATCTCGCTTTATGACCATCTCAGTATTTAGATGAAATAGCTGCGGTCTCTCAAAATATTTCAGGAGTCACCAAGATCAAACCTTCGAGAAAAACCTTGGCCATGCAACGAATCTAATGTGTCATGAGAATTTCCTCTACTGAAACATATATTTTACTGCGTTCAATTTTTTTGGGAGTTTCTATG
>JGI24159J19872_10008460_pt1 | contig 13467 bp, 9 predicted proteins | sample Ectturendosymbi4_FD_19872 | JGI IMG/M metagenome (IMG submission 19872) | reverse complement strand
AAATTATTAAATTTCTGAACGTTTAGGTTTAGTATCTGCTAAATAGGACTACATGTACGAAGAGGCATGCAAAACGACAAAATTTATTGACTATAAAATTCAGAAGGATAGTCCAAGTATGACAATTCAGTAACATTCAATAGAAAGACTGAAATACTAAAGTGCAGTAAGTAGAAATACTATTTTAACCGTAGAAATTTAGAACATATCAAACTGGGCTATTATGAGAGGTAAGGTTAGGTTAAATTTTGGTTGGGCTAGCTTCACGGTTAAGTTTTTTTTGTATTTTGGCCTGGAATCTGACATGGCAAGCTGATTTTTCTGAAAATAATTTTTAAAGAAAATTTTATTTACCCAAAAACTGTCATTTGGATATATGTAGGTCTATGGAGTGGGGCCCCGCTAGCACGACCACCCACTGGACGGCACTGAATTGGTCGTGATAGCGGCGCCGGGGCGGTCGCGTTAGTGGATTTAATCACACTTGCATTCCTAAAGGTTTCATGTATTAGCTTCCCAAACGTTCACATCGCAGCTCGCATTTATCTGTCCATGGAAATATCAAACTGCGGTGGGGAGGGATCCTTTTCAAAACTAAAAAGAATAAAATACGAGGTTCCAAGTTGCATGGGTCAACAGCGGCTCAGTCGTCTCCGCCTGATGAGCATTGAAAATGGTATTGTAGAGGCACTAGCAGTGATTTGCAGAGAGATGGGGGAACGGGGCGATGTCCCTAGGCATCCAAGGCAGAGGGTGATCAAAAGAATGAAATTACAAAAAGTAAAAAGCTGTAACTGGACATTTTTCCCTATTGTAAAGCTGCTAACGCATTATCGTGCATGGGTTTAATTTTTCTGAACTTGTTTTTTGTCAACACTAGTTTTTACGAATTCAAATGCCAGTAATTCTCGTATTCTTCAATACCAGGGACTTATAATCTATGTGTGCGGCGCACACCCAATCAAACAGACAGCGACGTGACTTGTTCCAGATCGAGCGATCAAGGGAAAATCACAAAAAAAGCTTGAAAGATATATGGACGTTTGATTGATCTTCAGCGACAAGTTTCAAAATTGTCCTATTTCAACTTGCTTGATTTATCTGACTTTTTGATGCATCTCTAGCTTCCAGTTTCGTTTTTTGATGTAGCAATCCTGGGTGCGCGCTAATGGAGCCGCACACCTGTGCTTGCGACGTTTGCATCATTTCGAGCTTCGTCATTAATTGGCAGTTCAGGAGGATTGATCATAACTGTTCACACAAGCCCGTATCCGTTCTGTCCCCCCAGTAGCTGTACATGTATGCTAACAGTCGCATAGTAAAAAATGAAAATTTTCTTGCGTACTTTAAGCGCATTCTAAATTCTTGTGTGGCTTGGCAAGTTTCAAACTGTCATCCCTGGGTGTCCGCCATCCCAGCCGCATACCTTCTTTGATCAACTGCTATTCGACGAGACATTCGCATCCACATCAGGATTGACAATCATTTCTCAATTTTTTTCTCAAGCGAATAACATTTTCAAATCAGTGGAAACACTTATTGCGATGACTGCAGTCGGTGAAGCAGTTTGGTTTTCTTTCTTACCACCGGAAAACAAGCACATCTACCCACTTTTTCAAACACAAGCGCACTCTTTTGCACAATTCAACAATAACAGCGTATGTTTTTTTATCGGTCCAAACGGACGCAAGATGAGGACAGTCAGCAATCGATTGTTTGGTCACAACACGAACCTTGGCAATCGATTGTTTGGTTACAGAAACCTCAGCAATCAATTGTTTGGTCACAGACCAAACCTGTGCATCAAACGTAATTCAATGTACTTTCTCAACACATTTGAAAAGCTCTCCAGACGTTCGTGAATGCAACAAGAGCAAAATGCTAACAGCTGAAAATGCAAGTAATCACGACAAACCAGTTGGTATACAAATAACTTCGGAAATTGTTAAGAATAGGAGAAAAGTATCCGTTAACAATCTTCACAATTATAGTTCAACGTCAAGTTCTGCTCGTCTCATTTTGTGACGTTTCAATGGCAATCACCAGCGGCGCAACTGACGGGGGACAGGGGGCCGAATTGCCCCTTCACCCGGCAAGCTAAATGCAAAAATCGGGCCCCCACATGGCTTGTCTTTCGGCTTTCAGTAGGTTGTTTTTTGGTTTTTTTTTCAGTAGGTTGTTTATTTCGGAGTATTTTCCGGTGATTTCGGGTTTTAGCAAGGCCGTCCACATCCAGATTCACATAATTTCTCAAGTTTTTTCTGAGTATTGGACAGTGGGCCCCCCTGCAGTGATTTCGAACTTCTTTCATAAAATTACGTATGTGTTTGGGGTTTTCGCTTCGCCCAGGATTTTCTTCTTACCAGTCACTGGATAACAAACTTTAGAAAAAGGCAGTGTCTCAAGCAGTTACAGGAAACTGTTCAAGTTCATACACCACGCCGCAATGAGAGAAATAATTCAACTTAACCGGAACCACACACGCTACAAATTATTTATCATATGAAAAGTTGGGACTGGTAACACAACTGACAGTATCAAGCAAGAACAGGTTTCAGCTTTGAGAGAACTTTTTGCACGTTTGCGTTTCGAAGTAAGAAGTGTACAGGCTTAAAATGAGGATGGCTGCAAATAAATCCGACAAAAAGCTAATGAACCAGCAGAGTGTATATGACTCGATGAATGGCCGACAGACGCCGCATGACCTTCCAGGCCAGTCGGGAGGACGCCTCGCGAATGACAGTGCATAAGGATATGATAAGTGCAGTGGTGTTCAGAAACATGGCGTTCCGCAGTGACCAGATGGTAATAATTCAATAGATGATAACGCATTCTGAATAAGTGCAACGGTCATTTGCATTACATCAAGATGTTAACATTCGTCATCTGCGGAGAAAAAAGCATTAAAATGAGTTTGAGCCAAGACAGGAATTATGAAACAGTCACAGCCACATACCGTCAAAGACCCAATTCCCATGCATGGAATCGGGGGGATGGCGTCTGACGTAAGACTCATCGTTTTCTGGACGTTTCTGCAAAAAACAAAGAACCGGAAGTTGCGTAGGTTGAGTCTCACGCATGAGCGACTAGAGCAGGAACAAACGTAATCAATATTTACAAGTAGGGCATCGAAAGACGTGGCAGTAGTATAGAAGTGTTTACTGACAACAAACAGATGACTGGGATGAAGAAACAGAAACTGGAATGCATACAGACAGATTGGAATGAATGGCAGCTAAAAGCCTTTTATCGAAAGGTACAGCACGTGGACCGACAGTGAACATCATTACATGAGCGTTTCATGCGTTCCTGAAGCGGAGACAGAAGCAGGTCTAATTTAAAGGTCCAACTGTTTCGCGATCTTGCGATTCTTCTCATTCAGTCCCAATCTTATTTTGCCCTGGTCTCATGAAAATAAGAAATGCGTCCGCATGTATTACGTAAAAAGCCCGTCCATGACTCACGTATGGCAGTGGGTTCATCGTTGCAGAAGTCCACGGATTTTGTCACTTCTTAACATAACCAAACTTTTGTCACTTCTTTTTTGTCTGGATTTTTGTCACTTCTTAACATAACCAAAATTTGCGAATTACGGTATCACTGTTTTTGTGTACGCTCAGTGGAGTGAGCCGCATCGTCTGTGGTCGTGCGTTGCACAGCATTCTATTGAACGCGATTGCGAAATCAGGTTCAGCAGAGTGCTTTTGAATGTTCACCGAATGTTTTATACTTGCGAAGTTTATTGTCCTGTTTTAAGTTGATTATTATTGACTCTTGTGATCCAATAATTTTTCCGGTTGCTGACCCTACGTAAACACTGCATTACTACGAATGTGCAGAAGGTTACGTTTTCTCCCTGATGGAATGCCAGCAAACATGATGTAAACCCAGTTTACCAACCGCAAAGCACCCGACCTGTAGAAAACTTATAGCCCAGATGTATTTCTTTTCAAGGGGCAACAAGGTTAATATTTCTTAGAAATGATCGAAACACAATCTTGCGCCTCGAAAAAGGTTGCCGAACATAATTTCTTGTCGACGTGATCAAATTTGAACAACTCGCCGTTTCACTACAACTTCACATCGTGCCAGGCAATCTGGCAGGCTGGGTTCGATCCCCGGTCGGGTAACATCGAAGACATGAAAAACGGTACTTGCGGTGTGTTCAGCCTCGTGCTCAGTGTTAATGGGAGGGTGCAAGGGAAAGCTTCTCGCGCGGTGCTGCCATTGACACCAGCGCAGCATTCACTGCGAAAGTAGCCGCGTGGACCACGGCGCAGATGGGGGCGCAGACTATTCGTGGCACGCCGAAGGAGTATAATACAGCGATTGTAAACGAAACTGAACTTTACTGAAATCCAAACGTGACTACCTTACTTTTGGGCATACCCGTATCTGTTCTACAGCAGACGTGGGCAGCACAAAATAAAAGTCACCGACCTTTTCTTTGCAACTGCTCAGCATCGATATGATGCTCAAACACACGGACTCCGCCGAGTGCGAAGCGCTCCAGTCCTCGGTGAGCGTGCTCAGACATATGTGCCCGTTGCTGTAGACGTGCGGGTGCACGGGTATGTGCTCGCCGTCAAAGCGCACCTGTACGGGAAGGTTAGAGTTCACTGTTTGTTTTGTTTTTTCAAGAACAGACAACAAAAACCAGGCAAAAATGAAGCACGTGTTTCACCGACCTCTGGAGGATCGAACGGGTATCTGTCGGGAAATTTGAAAAAAAGCTTAAATTCCTCGCCGGCGTACAAGGTCTCGTCGGCGCCTTTGATCGACACCGTGAATTGCTTCAAACGCCTGTCGTCGTGGTCGGGCAGCTCGTCGCAGAGGGTCACCCCCGGTGGGGGGCTTCGGGTCAATGCAACCATCTCCCGTCGGACGCGTTTCTGTGAATAGATGAAGTGAGAATTAAGGTGTTGGACCTGAATTACAATTGCTGAAAAAGCATTATAGTATAAAAATTCTGAATTTAACTAACTCTAGCAAACTTTGGACCTGTTCAGCAAGGAATTCAATCCTTTTTGGCAATAACTTGCCAACCAGTAACGTTAGATGGTTAAGTAAGGCTCTGAAGACGGCAGATATTTGCGTAGTTTATCAAAAAAGCGGGTAAATTGCCACTTGAAGCTTTTTCTCAGGACTTGATGGACATCATCACAATCTCTTGACCTCCCCCAGTCGTGACTTCACACCAAACAATGTTCAAACCCAAAACTGCTAGGATTTAAAAAAATCGAAGCTAGGAGACTGTATTCTTTTCAGAGGGCTTGGGCAACTCCCTAGCTCCATCATACGGCAAGTTATGACTGGACCAAGTCTGAGCCACTATGGTGACTTTGCAGTCTTGAAATGGTTAAATGGTTTTAATACAAGACAGAAACCAAAACGGCCCAGTACTAGTACACCATACATTCTCAAACAAAAACAATATCATCGTTGGATAACTACTGTAAGAAGTTCACGCTCACCTGTTCTAGAAATGTACATTACAATATATACCAGGGGTGGCCAAACCTGCTCTATGTATGAGCCGCATATCGTAAATCCCAAGTTACAAAGAACCGCAACATTAAAATCTAAAAACACGTATTTATTTGCGATCTACGCTTCTGTAACATCGTAATTCTTTTTGGAACGACTTGCAAAAGCAATACTGACAGCATGCTAGCTACCACAGCACCACTTTACAATATTTGTACGCTTTGCAATAGAAATAAAAAAAACAAATGCATAATTTTTCCGAAAGCTCAAAGAGCCACATGCAAAGGTTCGAATGCGAGCTGCAGTTTGGCCACCCCTGATATATACGATGTTATGAGGAAACTGTATAATTTGACTTACATGCACAAAGGTTATTGCCATTCTTGTTCCATGTACAATACGGTATACGTCACACCTTACCAAAGGTTCAAGCAAAATACCATCACACCAAACACAGCCTTTCGTTTGCAAATGCTCCCTTACCACAGTATCTAATGTGGTAGACTGCCTGTGTAAAAACAGCAAACGTCACAAAATTGCAAAACTCTTGGGTTATAACCAAATCTTCTGCAAACCAAATTACATGTTGTAGCAACAGCAACTTTGGACTCATTCTACATGGTGATTTTTTTTAGAAAAGCTGATGGTGCCTAGCTAGTAGATGAAATATAATGCGCTGTGAAATAATTCTTTTTGATAGATGGCAGTGTTCTCACAAATGTCATTCCCTAAGTTGAGCTCAAAATTCCTAAAATTTCACAAAAATTCCCTAGATTTTGCACAGAGCAATTTGTTACTTTCATCTACCTTTAAGCAAGCATCATAGTAAACAACGTTATAACAGTTGAGTAAAGCTTGCCAGTACTTAACCAAGAACTAGCTTTGAAGCTTTTAGGTATTTTGAAAACAATGCAGCTTCACATATACTACAACTTTGCATCTTATAAAACCACTGAATTCCTGCCGTATGTTGTTAGATACAAATAACCCAACCCAAATACTAGTAATGAAATACATTTGGGTGAAGGAAAGAGTTCAGCCGAAGAGTCACATTGTCGAGTGACACCGTGTTTTCTGTTTAAGAATTGCTAAAAGCACCATAGTGTTCTGCATTACATACTTATGGTATAACAACCCAGAAACTTTTGAAACATAGAAAAAAACAATCATAAAGTGTAGCAAAGCATAACTCAAAAACTATTTTCTGCAAATTATGACTCAGGTTTGGCATGGAATTTGTCTAAAGCAATGATTACATTAACTACTTCCAGTTGTCACTCTCTGCAACTTTTTACATTGAACTATCACAGCAATGAACAACAACTTCTTAAATCAATAAATATTTTAAACCAAAGTCAATAATCTTAAGCACCCAACATTCTAAACATAAGCTATGTATAGTGTAAGTCCCTTTAACCTGCTGTTAGACGTTGACTACCAAATACCTGTTAACAGTTTCAGTATCAAACAGTTTTGGACAAAGTTTAAACTAACTAAATGTATTTCAAAGAAGTGCATTGAATGATGTAATTATTAGCTTTAAGTAATGCATTCGTGTTAATCACTGGTTTGACTGTTTGGTTGATTTTCTAGTGCATCAATTGACTGTTTTCACATATTTTCCAACACCTATGAAAAATAGTAGCTAAGGCATTTGAAAAAATAGAGTAAGATGGCAGTTATTTTATATAATTTTCATGAAACAATTTTAGTTAGTTTTGGTGGTGTGCCGCTCAGGCTTTCTGATCGCAACAGTGGCCTGATTGGCCTTCATCTGTTGAGCAAAAATAAGTAAAACTATAAATATAAACATACACCATGCATTGGCATAAATTTACGAAAATCTGCCTAAATTAGCTGTGTTTAAAACTGTTGCGTCAAGTGCCCCAACTATGTAAACAAAACTGCTGTGAACAGGATGTGAAGGCAATCAACAAACTATATGATCACATGTTTTTTTTGTGAAGGTTGCAAATGACATGGCCTTCATCTTGGTCTCAACACCATCTGTGATCAGTGGGCCTGAGTATCATTCACACTGTGGCAGCAAGTTGCAATAAAGATCACACACTTTGATCAGTGTTATTGTTTACTCGAGCCACATACTGTATTTATAGGTGTTATTTTTAGCACATATCCCGTTCATGGTGCATTGAGTATGTGATGCCATGCTGACCATGTCTTCAAGTCTTAAACAAAATCAACAATTGTTTTAAAAACAGCACAGAAATACATGACAGCACACATAGTTTTTTCAAGTAAAAATATAAATAAAAATTTCTACATTTTATTCTTATGAAACGTCTTAAAAATTTTTTTGAGTTGCTAACATTCAAAAAAGATATTAATCTCATTGTGATGCCATTAACCACAAATTTCTATTAGTAACTCAACTTGATAAAAGTGATCGCAACTCTTTAATTCTATAAAAGTTTACAAGCAAATACAAAGAGTCAGTGTAAGCACAAACTCATGCAGCATGCAACCATTCCTGTAAACCTTACCCAACAATGTCATAAATTATTCTAAAGACATGAAACCAGTGAAAACATGAGATCTAAAGCAATATCACAACTTTTAAGTCAAACACTAACAACTTCTCATGAAACTTATCCATCTGTGCCTTACTAGCACTCTACAACAAAGAAAAACTTCGTTCATGAAAACATATTCTAGCAAACCACCTTTAAGAAGCCACTGGAAACTCAGCCTCCAAACAAACAACTTGAAAAACGTTAGTTTCAACATTTCACAACCTAGAACTATAAGTACTTGGCAAAACACATTCATGCCAATTACATGCTTGCAACACTTGTAACAACCTTCAACAAAAACCTACTCACAACAAAACAACCTGCCCCAGCACCTTGTCAAGAGCAAAAGAGGTACTCCACAAAAACGTCAGTGCAAGTTGAGATAAAACAGAGAAAATAGCTCATCGACATATCCCATGCAAGACCAGCAAAATTTCACCAGCCTTGCATGGGAGATGTAGATTGTGCAGATTATGACCTCAGGAAGTCCCTGTATGGATGAAACAACTTCGGTTTAAAATGTTGATGTTTGCTGCAGTAAATGCTTTGGTCTTGTACCAACAAATATATTCTGATGACAGAAAGGAACTATTCTTAACCTCTCTTGTGGAGCTGGCAAAAAGTATGATTCATCATGATCAAAGCAAAGGACTACNACTAAGGTCAAGAGGTGGAAGACCACACAAGCATGCAAGAGTCATGCAGCATGTTGGATCTCAACTNCCAGTTNATANAAGAACTTGTCGAAGCTGCACTGAATGTAAAAAAGGGCCTTAGAAAAACAAACAAAAACTTGGTGCATAATCAATGTGGCATGGCATACTACATAGCTACTTTGCAATATGCCATGGCACAAGGGCTAAATTTTGTGGTTTTTTTTCAGTTCATTCATTCATGGTGATAATAGGTTCTTTTACAGGTTCCCTACAAAAGATGAACATCTATCAGAAACGGATCTTAGTTATGGATATGAAATGACATTATGCCAACCAGAGTCGTGAAAATACAAACATTATGGCAAGCAATGATACCACCATAGCAGTTAAAATAATGTTTTTTGCTGGCCTTAGTCTAATGTCACCATCACTCTCACGCCTAGCTAGCCCGCTCATGTAAATACCTTCCTGTGGGACACAAAACGAGGTTTCAACCATTGTGAAAATAGAAAAATGTAAAACACTGCAACTTTTAGGCATTACGTGTTTGGGGATTATCATATGAAATTGCAATAACAACATATTTTTTCCATTTGCATTTTTGCCTTAATTCATTGTGCAACGTCGTTGTTTTCCGGAAGTGATTATATGTCTGCCGGCGGTGGTATGGTTCAAATAAAATGCTGAGTTTGCCACTCTAGCGGCACCATGATGGTAGCTGAGCAGATGCATCTATGTCTACTGTGTGAATGGTTTTTGGTTCGGCTCTCACCATGGCACCTTTCGTTTAGGTAGTAGTGGTTGCACTTTTCATGGAAACGGTTTTTCTTTACTTTTCTCAATAATTTCTTAACATTTGTGTTAGGATTTATGCTTTAGGGCTAAGATTTACAGATTATGTTTGGTACATTTCTACAAAGCATAGTGCAATCTACTGCACACTCATCGTGAATTTGTATCACGTTACAGGTGGTGGACGAATAAGTTTTCAAAAATGTAGGTCCGTTGGCAGACTTATAGCCACTGCCTTTTTTAATAGTCCGGTTACATCACCACACATCCATTGATAATATCTGCACTAACGGATATCCATTCTTTACATTGCACGCATTTATGTTTTCATCAATTTGTGTTTTGCGGTAAGTACATTCATTTTTTTAAGATTTTATACTACATTTTACCTCAAGACTGCTGTTTTGAATAAGTTTATTCTATTTGAATAAGTTTCAAATGCACAGCGTCTCAAATAGAGACACCCATTTCTACCCACCCCACAACAACTCATTTGTTTATCTGACAACATATGTGCGGCGTACTGGGTGGATCACCAATGGAATGCAGAGTGGGCAGATAGTCCCACAAGACTCTGCATTTTCATCCTTGACACCGGCAAATATCCCCTGGAGTGACCCTCCCAAGAAGAGTCTGGGTCTGTCTTAACCGCCTCCGCACCAGTTTCTGGTGTTTCTGCTCTTGTCTGTACAAATGGGGTATGTCTTCCTCAGCAGCCTGTGTGGCGCAGAAGAACAAACCGTCGACCATGCTGTCCTCCAATGTCCAATCCATTGACCTCATGGACTGCACGGTCTGACGGTTCTGGACGATGAGACTATCAAACGGCTGCTCAACATATGGCCTGAGATCTAGCACAGCCAAGCAGTGGTTAGAAAAACTGGCTCAAAAGATGAAGTTTTAGAGATATTCTAGGTATAAATATATAATGCAGACTATCTAAAGCTACTTGCCTGAAATTCTGAAAGGCCGCTGGGGCATCCACAATGAGTGGTTGTGGAGTTTAGGGGAGAATTTTCACCGATAAGGGCATAGCGTGTGATGTAGAGTGCACAAAATGGTACCATCACACATGTGTCAGAATGACGCATGAATCAGGAATATGATGAAGACTACCACGGAGACAACACACTAGAATGGTTCTGCCATGTTGCCAGGATCATGATAAGGGAGGCACCCAAAAAGAAATGCCTGTAGCATGGGACAATATGAAAGACATAAAGCAAAGTAGAAAAAGTCTCAAGTCGGCATATGAAAAAATTGTAGGATAGAAAAAAATATATGCATATCCCAAGAGGAAAAGCTAGAAAACACTAATTGCAGTAGTGTCTCATCTTATAGAACTATTTAACCGCCGTAAAAGTGGAAGCCAGTAGCAATCCACATGCTACTGTTGCGATTGGAAATCCCCAGCGGCATGTGCGCAGAGCTTCTCACTGTGGCAGCAAGCAACAATAGAGATCACCCGATGAGATCACTCTATTATTGCTTGTTCGCGCCACATACATAATGGTGTTATTCTTCACGCACATCCCGTTCGTGGTGAATCATACAATCAATGCAACACCACCAGAGAGGTTGCAACACTACAAGTATTTTTGCCACTACTACTCCAGAAGCCAACACTATAATCAGAAAACAGAGAAAACGTCATATATCTGAACAAAAGAATTGAATGGTAGAAACTTCGAAAGCTACAAGAACTTGATCTCAGAGTGTGAAGCTATTCAAACAAGACTAAAAAAATCAATCAAATCTGAAAAACAATCAGGCTGCAAAGCCTACTGCAGACTAATGCTACAAGGACAGGTTAAAAAGGCCCTTAGATTTGTAGATAATGCCAGTGACATTGATGGAAAACATGATATCACTACAGACATCATAAAGAAGCTGAAAGAAAAGCCCGCACAAGCAGTGGAACTAAAACAATCAGCCATAACTGATAAGCCTGAAACCAAAACAGAGGGCATTACCTTTGAAAACATAACTCAAGTTGAAATTGCATCCAATACTAAAAACTCATCAGGGCCTAGAAGACCAACACAGATTAACATGGAAACTTGGAGAGAAATGATTTGTTCAAAAGCATATGGCACCCATTCACAAAAGCTTGATGTAATTGCCACCCTGGCTAGGCATCTCATGACGGACACCATTCCACATGATCACATATCAGCTCTCCTTGCATCCAGACTTGTTCCACTAAAGAAAAAAGACAACAGCATTAGGTGTCGGTGAAAGCCCGCATTAGGTGACAGTGAATGCCTACGATGAATCATTGGCAAAATAATCACATAGTTGCTAAAGGAAGACATCATCCGTGCAGTGGGAAGACTGCAGACATGTGGGGACTGGAATCCAGCATAGAAGCAGCAATACATGCTGTAAGGAAAAGTTTTGAAGAGGAAAACAGTGAATGCCTGCTGTTAGTGGACGCAGACAATGCCTTCAACAAACTCATCAGAAAAGTCAGTCTAGAAAACATCAAAAGACTGTGTGTGTCCCATGTAGACATACCTACACAACAGCTGCAACAAACCCACCGTGTTTTATCTGGAAAATGGGAACCACATCTGTCAGAAGAGGGTGGAATAGCTGTGAGAAAACTTTCTTTGACATAAGGATCACACATCCTACCTCACAGTCATATTCTGGAAAGTCTCTAGCAGAAATCTACCTTCTTCTTATTTTGAGTGAGTTCTTCTATCTACTGCTTGGCCACGCTAGACTTCAGGACAGGAGTTGAGCAGCCATTCAGTTGTCTCATCGTCCAGTCCATGAGGTCAGTGGATTGGACATTGAAGGACAACATGGTCGACAGTTTGTACCAACAACATTCTGAAAAAGAGAAGGATAAGTACAACCACAAAGAGTGGTCAACATTGAGAAGTCTTCATAACAAGTGGAGGTGTTGCAACCTCTCCAGTCACGTTGGGTTGAATGTGTGATTCACCACGAACGGGGTGTGCGCAAAAAACAACAATATGTATACGTGGCGCGAACAAGGAATAATAGAGCGATCGCAGCATGGAAGCTCTGACGATATTAACTTGTGAACGATTGAGCATAACGACTAGCGTACGCGGAGAGTAATTGTGGCACATGATCTCTATTGTTGCTTGCTGCCACAGTGCGAAGCTTTGCGGACATGCCGGTGGGGATTTTCCGATCGCAACAGAGGGTGGCGCCAGAATGTAAGAGTCAACAAAACACTGACAGAAAAAATAGCTGAAAAATGCAGTGAGCCATATGCATCTGTCATGACATAAGGACATTTCTCAGATTCTCCCTGTTGAGGAGCACCCTTGCTGCAATACGTGGATTTTGAGGCAAATGAAGTGATGTCCACCTCCAGGACCGCATGGTCATTGACTTCAGCTTAATTCTTAGGCCCACAATTGTGTGAAGCTGAGGTGGGATGTCAATGACATGACACCAGTTATATCTGTGAAATAAGTGGCTAGTTCACATAAATCATGACTTTTCGTGGAACTCTACCTTAGAACTAAATAATTCTCTCACTTACTAAACATATTTTGTTTTTCATGTACCCAACACTTATTGGATTAATGTTTGCTGCTAATATTACTGTAATCTTTCCATACCCTTGTCTCTTCGTAATACCATACATCTGGTTGGAAATAACTCATCCATGGAAATCACATTATTGTGATCCATGGGTAAATTTCTATTTCTTCATAATTTATTTGTATAAACATTGTTTTGTCACCTTGATACTTGTTGTTGTAATGAAATGATATGTTTCTAATTGCATTGTTTGCATGTCACAACCCATATTGCTGTTTGCTTCCTTCACCTATGTGCTCACTTCAAACGCCCATCTGTACATGCCTCAACTCTTCACCCATTCCTTCCCCTCCATCATCTGCGTTACGTTGATGTCAATTGTGTATGTACTATAAAACAATCGTTTTATATACTTTCTTCTTATTTGCATTGTTATCTGCCCTTTATATTAATTGTTTCTGAAAATATTT
>JGI24159J19872_10008459_pt1 | contig 13467 bp, 6 predicted proteins | sample Ectturendosymbi4_FD_19872 | JGI IMG/M metagenome (IMG submission 19872) | reverse complement strand
CGTTCGTTCCAGCCGTGCACTTGAGTTGCCTGCAAAGGCCGCTCTTTCCACCGCAAATGTCCCTGTGTAGTCTATCCAGAGCTTGTACCAAGACCAGGACCGCGTCCGACATGTACTGAAAGACATACGTGACATTCGGTTAATTAAACACTCTATTTGTGAACTTTGTTGATATGATGTGCAGGTCGTGAAACAGAGAGAAGTACGTGCTTGAGGAAATGTTGGCTATTAATAATTTTAGAAGCGCTATAGTCTGAAAAGCACTCACAACGCAGACTTAACTGCATATTTGGAGATTGAGATATGAAGTAATGTAAATTCTTCTCACGTGCGTAAGGGCAGCGGAATGGTAATCATTTGATCCCAGGCTGTCATCTGGAGTGCAGTTTCGTTCAGATGTCGCAGAACCTGGAACATTGTGATATTCGCTTGAGTTTGAGCAGTTCATCTCTTTGCACACAAATTGTTTTTTAACTCCAATAAGCACCAAGGTGCACCTTCAAACGAAACTACTTACAGAAGATTTCATGCATTTGCGAATTCACAAACTTGAAAATGTTATTTTTCCTGTTTAAAACCCGGTCTTTCAATGCCGATAGATTGTGGATTTTTGGCGGAGCAAAGTCGAAAAGTCAACATTGCAAATAAAAGGAAGATCAAACCATACCCTGCAACTTTTGCCATCTGCAACATCACGTGATGCGAGTGCACTTTCGACAGTCTCTCCAAAGGTTTCACTACACTCAGCATCAGATGATGATGAAATCAAAGCCGCAGCAATTACCCGAAAAACATTGAAAAAAGTAGTTGCCGAGTTTCTGATCGTGTGCCAGCACTGGAGCTCTTTGAATGGCGCCGAGCACGACCTGATTCCAGAAAAATCTCATTGGGTAAAAACTGCTTGCATTCGTTGACTAACAACTAAAACATATTTTCTAAATCTGGACTCCCACGACCAATTCGAGATCTGTTACTTGTCTATGTCTACCGAAGGTCCAAAATCAAAATGTGACTTTGCTGTGAGGTACTTATGTAAATACTGACTGCGTAATTCCACACATCAAGTACAGTAAATGTATTAGCGCCATCAAGCGCATACTCTCTGCTACCGCCATGTATACATCCTCGTCTTCTTTCATGTATTTATGTATTTCTCTTTGCTGCAATGCATGTCAAAAGTCTAGCGCCTTGCGTGTGGGAGTGACGACGTGACACAATACACAATACAATCATATCTCCTGCAAAAGTTACTGTAGTAATAAGGTCTTTTTGCTTTAATCACTTATTGTTTGAATATTGTGCTATAGCTCCGAAGGTTGATCGAAGGCTCATCCCGCGTTTTCGTACCATGCACTTTTTGGTGAGATATTGTGCTGACCGCACCTGTTCCTCGAATTGCAATGGCTTACTCTTCAAAATAAAGAGAATAAAGGCATGGAGGTAACAGCGCAGCTCCACGCGATATGTCAGCAATGGAGAGCAACAGAGCGCACTTCGCTATACCAAGAATGGTTCTAGGACTACGGCTATCTGGAAACTGCACCAGTGGCAATTGGATGGCGATTGTCCCAGGTGGCAGTTGTCCGGATGGCAGTTGTCCGGATGGCAGTTTTCCTGGATGGCGGTTGTCGTGTGGGGCGATTGTCTGGGTGGCAATTGTCCGGTGGCAGGTGCCTCGGTGCCAGTGGTCTAGGTGGTTATTGTCCTGATGCCACCTGGAACATTAACTTAACTTGGATTTGGTTCAAAAGAAAGACGCCCTCAATAAGCAATGTAATCAATAAAATTGTCCAGACAATGGTATCTTGAAAAGTTGTAGAAGCCCTCATCAACTATGTACCTTGGAAGCGGCAGAAACTGTTTTCGGCAAAGATTCAAATAAGAATGTGTAAGTATATGAAACGCAAACGCTGTCTGGAACCAGCTACGAAAATAATACCTTGCAGGTCACATGGAATGTAAATAAAAACCCAGTTAAACGCGCTCTTTACGATTCTTTTTCGACGCGCTCGAACCACGTCAGTAAATGCTTCTCTGAATTTTTCAGGCTAAAGAGAGACATTATATGTAGACTACTTTTTGCTGCGAAGATCCGAATGTTGCTTCCGCTGCCAAAAGTTCATTCAACGATTTAAGAATGTTTCTTTTCACAAAAACAATTATTTGAATTGCGAAATAATCGATTTGTAGCAGTTATTCAGTCACGATGTGCTGCAAAACAGCATGATTTTGCAGCATTTACGATGAAGACGAATTGGTTTATGGGTTTCTTTTGTTACATGACATGCTTTCTAGCTGTGGTTCTCGTAAATGAGAGAAAACCAGCGAAACTATTTTACATTATTTACCGACATACCCCAACGCATGTCTTGCTCTTGAACCCTCGATAACTTGAAGGGGTCAGAATTACTACAAATGACGTGGAAATTGCGCCTTGCAATGTTTAGTAGATAATGATAGCGTCTTAAAGGCGTGTCTCTCAGTTCACAGATAAAAAAGTGACTGCGAGCCAATGGATATGTATTCAATGCAAAATTAAAGAAAATTGCATTATAAACTCGAAAGCGATCTCGTCACAGTTTGAATGTTCCCACGCACTGTTGGTTGTTCGTGAATCAACACACAAGTTGGAAAGCATTGAATTTTAAAGTGTGATGTCAAATCGCCTTCGCAACGGTGCCAAGGACTTTCCAGATGCAACCCTCATGCTGGAAGCTTCTGTAGCCAAAGTCCACATAATGTAAATATATTACTTGTTTTATTTATTTATTCATTTGATAAGAATATTGCAATGGAACCGTAACAAACTTTTATCAAACAAAAACTGTATTCCTTTAGTTGTAGTTAACGCACTGCGTGCTGTAAGGAGTTGAACGTCGTCGCGAATGATACAGTAAAAGCTGCAAATATGATACTCTCCACCAAGTCATTGTCAGTGTTTATTTCAGCAAGTACGATCGCCTCTTTTCAACTTCAGCTATGCACCGATTAAATCATCATGAAACCAGCTTTGATACTAAAAGTTTGCTTGTGACTAAAATAATGTTGCACTCCTTTTTCAAAAGAAATGTAAACAAAGCATTAAATGTAGAAGGTCCAATGGAGATCTGAAAATGGGGGATGAGAATTTCACCACAAAGCTGTCAAAACAATATGCATCACATAATCAAAATGATGACATGCGATCACAGAAAGAACAACAGCAGACGTTGTTTCGTTACCTATTCATCCGTAAGAATATCCAACAATCTTGAATAAAATGCTCTGGGAAAGTCACTGTAGTATCGGATGTCAAGGGACATAAATTTTTCATCAGTACCGCATCGATTTTCACAGTATGTTGACAAGGCCATAATTGGGGCACGTGCATTTTGAACGAGTTTTAAACACTCTGTTGTGTATAGCACATACGAAATTCGAAATCTGTGCCCCGTTTGTACCTTTTAACACTGGCGAATAATGACACTCAGAAATGTACACAAACACATATTTCCTTAGCTTATTAAGATTAACTTTGTGCCAGTAGTTGGCATGACGTGTTACAAAGTTCCACGAGAACTTCACACAAAAGACCAAGTAATTTCCCTGCCACCATTTTCCGCATCTCTGGGTTGCAGGGCGTTTGCCTCAACGAAAGTCAGTATACTCACGGTTATGAACCACTGATGCGAGCAACAGTTAAACGAGATCACGAAGCGAATCAGTTACATTGCTGCTTAAACCTTAGTTGTTAAAATTGAAACTTGTAATGGGTATTAGCTGTTGCCACAAAGATTTTACAGAAAAAATTTCCAAATTTTGAGGATCAACGCATTGACTTATTACGCTGAAGAAGCCAAGCATTGACATGAAGACAAAAATATAAAACTGGAAAGATTCAAAACAATGCGATGGCTAACATTGGGCAGTGCATACCAACATACCTTGCAAATCGCATCCGAGCTGTTTGCTGAGATAAGGAGCAAACCAAGGGTTTAATGAACTGTTTTCACCGCTGCGGTCCTTTAGATGAATATTTCTGAAATAAGCTTCGAAATCTGGAAGAGCTGAAGCTTTGGGCATGAACCCAATTGTACCTGAAAACATTGCATAAATCGCATGTAGACTTTGCAGCCTAAATACTTTGTATGAGTTGGTTGCTTGAGAAAAGCAAACTCGTGCTTTTTCAAGCATACAGTGGTTAGTTTCCTGCTAAATGACACTTAAAACTGTCAATCTTTTAATGACACAAGGTCATTAATGAAAATCAAGGTCACATTGTTGGAGTTAGGTAGTTACATGTTAGGTGCATCTTTTTAATGATGAAAGCTCCACACCGTGCAACAACTAAGCAATACACATGACATACCAAGAGTTAAACTGATGTTATTTGTGAACAAACTCCAAGGCTTATACTGGTAATATTGAGATCCCGGAAGTTTGATTGCCTCGTGGGCCATTCCCTTACCGCAAGAAGTTGAGGATTAGAAAACGATTGTGGTGAAATACGGAGTTGCAGCTGTTATCATAAAATAAGTGCAACCCAGAAACATAACCGCATGGGAGTCAGTAAGATTTTGCCAATGAGAGGAAAACGATTTCCTCTATTGGGGACCAAGAGTGGTGAAATTTTATTTTACCAACTCTGAAATAAAGATGAAGCATATTTCTACATAATTGTTAATAGCAAACTAACAAATTTAAAAATCCAAGGGCGGCAAGGCCCCCATTTTCCCTACGGACGACGCCCATGCATGACAGCAGAAAAGCTAATGTTTTGGTAATGTCACTCTTAAACTTGAGGTTAACAACAACACATCAGCACTGCACGTAAACTTTTGAGAAGACATAGCTATAAATTACACAATGTATGAAAATAAATCGGAAACATGTCATAATAGTTGACAACAGTCAAGAGCTCTAGGTTTTCTGAAGCTTTCGAGGAATCAGCCAACTGGGCTCTGCTTTCTTGTTTTAGCAATAATTCAATAATTCATACTTGCACATATCTAAATTTAAGTAAGTGCTCTCATATATTTCACAGTTTGTGCATGCCAAGTTTTCATTCAGTGGAAATGTTTTATTTTTTGTTATTATTTTTGAAACATATGGTACTGTACTATGTTTTGTTATCTTTCCATTGGCAATCATAAATCGCACAGTGCCTACAAGGCCTTAGATTTGCTTTTGAGTCTTGCTTAAAGCAAAATACTTGTACTGTAATTCATTAGTTTTTGCCCATTTTTGAAAGGTCTATTAAAGGTAATCATTGCCTTCGGATTTACTTTTGCCGATCGCTTCCGTGCTTATCCCCGTTGTGGAGAGTACTTGTTTGAATGATCCACAGCTGACCTATTTCTGCAATTGTCAGTGGCGATCAGGAACAGAATCATTTTCTTTATTCCTTCATAGTTCTAAACGTCGTTCTTTGTTTAAAATGACAAATGTGCGAAAGACAAGAAAGGATGCCATTGGCAAAAGTTTCCAGTTGTCAAACGGATATGTTTTTCTTTTGGTCAATACATGCTCGATTTGTCGAAACTTAGCTTTTATTTTGCAAGTTAAAATGCGATTACAGACGGCCAGGATTTTCAAATCTGGAAATTTTAGTACGAAAACGTTTTCACAATTTTTAATATCACAATCTACTATGTGAATATTTTCCAGGTTGCTCGCTTCGATGTGTGTGCTAGCTTGTTAAGTGCTGGTATTTATAGGAAAGGATTTAGCTTGAACGACTTGTTTCGTCGTCTTTAGCAACGAATAATTTATGATTGTCTTGGTGTATCTTATCAAAGCTGCTTGCACTGGCGGTGCAATCAATTCATCTTGCTGCGATGGAATGCATGGTGATTTTAGAATGATGATGGAATAGACCAGCTATGTCCAACCGAAATTGCTTTTTAAGCCAAAAATTATGCCACTATCTTAACCAGGGCGGGTCCATTGAATAGCATATTAATGAGGGTCGCACACTGAATGGCTTTCTTTGATCTTAGCATTCTAAATTCAGGTTAAGTTAATGTACTGAGAACGTTCGAATCCTAACTGCAATGGTAACGACTGTTTGGCACTTTAACCACTCGGCAAGTGTTATTTCATCGAAAATTTTATTGTCAATGGAACAAGGGCAGAAATCAGACAACTAGCAAAAAGTGTTCTCCAAGTTGTCAGTGGACCTACGGAAATCTGTCAGCAGGTAGTACAGACTTGACAAAGTGGCACTGAAGAGTGAAGGCCACTTGCACTAAAAATTTCAAATCTAAGATTATCAAAAGAACAGGTTTTCAGTATGTAGGCTGCTTATACTATGGCGAAAGTCTAAACTGGACCGCACAAAACATTTGACTGGGCCGCATGCGACCCGCCGGCTCAGTCCCGTCGACACGGAGTGGCTTTGGTGGGCTTAGCCTCCCGAAACAAAACTCTAAGACCCCCAAATTCAAACGTGAAACACTATAAATCAGTGGAATTTTGGTTAATTTTATAATGCCAAGCCCCCCCCCCGCACAAACGCAAAGCCCCCACGCAGAATCGCAAAGACCCCCTGTTGAAAACTTTCTGGCGACGCTTCTGCCCTGGCTGCAGGTTGGACATAACTGGAGTAAACAGATGAAGTCTTGAAAACAGGATTACCACACTTTAAGATACATATCTTATGTATTGAAGCTTAAATAGCTTTACAAATACGTCGATGGGGTGTGCAGCCTGACTCAAACATCTTCGTTTTATAAAAAGTACACGAATGCAATCAGAATACATGAGGATAGCAAACAATGTCACCAAGTGTTTTTAACTTCAATACGCACACGCAAGAAATTTTATGTAGCTTTTTCGTGTAAGCAGAGGCATTCGTCAAAAGGATACTTAGTTTTGTAAGAAAGCCATTCTGACACAAAACAACTTTTGCTGAATGATGCAACAATAAGGTTGTCTTGTTATTGTTTTTATACGCATTACACAACGCCTGTCTATTCAGAAACGAAAGTTTCTTACGCTTGAGTTGACTAATGTAGGACGTGTCGCTTTTCTTATTAGGAATAAGACTGGTCCAGCCATCGGATGCTATCCAAGTGAATTTGTCTCTGGCTTCCGTCGAATTTTCAGCAGCTTTCAGCACCTTTTCAGCTTCTTTCGTCACAGCAAACAAGATAACCACTATCACATATTAAAACCGTTTGTAGCAATCAAAGCATGCAATGACAAACTAACAGCACCTAAGCATGAAGATGTCGCTTTACTGCTGTAGTTTACAAATAAAGTTATGGTAAAAAATAGATCATAAACCAATTCCATTTTGATGTCGACGTTTATTCAACAAAGGTAACGCTCATACACTGGTGTAATCAATTTCAATGACACAATTCATTACTGGCGTCAAAATTTTCTATTATTTGTATTAAATGAGTCGAACGCCGCTTTTTTCTGCGCAACAACAACCATGTGAATTCACCCAAAGACAAACCGCAAATAGGAGTCGAGGATCAGTTTATGCATTCAATCTTTTTTAGAGCACGCATGGTGTCATTAAAAACTGATTTTCATAATTATATCTTTTCAAAGCAAGTCGTTTGCTAATCAGTGATCTAATTTCTCATTTCACAAGTATCTCTTTCAATGCTTCTTGTAGCACAGCATGAACTATGGAACACTTCGGTTATAGGTCACGTTTCAAAAAGAATGATTTTCACAACTTTGACACCTAAATGCTGCTCAGTCATGCGCATCCAACGGCATAAAATCTCCGTGGGTGGTTTTCTATAGTTCGGGTTGAGCATTGGCCAAAATTTTACTCAATAACAGATCACTGATTAATTGCAGAAGCACTGAAGTCGTAAAATCACTTTCTGTTATTCACATGAAAGCATTTGCGGTGGTAAAGCATTCAAAATATCTTATGATCGTTTCCACAGCTGCAAATTTGGCGCAAGTCAGCAAGTGGGATTCTATCCTATGTCCTCCTAGGGATAAATTCCATTGGTATCACAACGCTATAGCTGTACACACATGACCGAAACTAAGGAGATTTCGAGAAGCAGTCTTGCTATTCATTTTCCAAAATGAACCACAGAGTATTGACATCTGCTTAGCACTGAGTGGAATGAAAGCATGTGTTTTTTCTTTGTTGTTAACGAACTTTAAATGATGATTTCAAAAGTAGCGACAACTGACATAAGAGTCAGACTCTGAAAATGTTGAACTGCCCACATAATTAATACAAGTATTTGTTGAAGATCTAAGAACAAGGGGTCTACTGAATTACTTTGTTTCATGTTAGAAAGTATGTTTTAAATTCTTGTTACATCATACCAAGGCCGTCGCCAGGGGGGCGCCAGTGGCGCCCGGTCCCCCATTTCACGTTTGGCCCCCCGGTTGCTGCATACATTCAATACTGTATTTTAAAAATGTGCCCCCCCTTCTGGTTTTTCGCCCCTCCATCTGGTTTTTGGCCCCCCTGCTGCTAAATCCTGGTGACGGGCCTGCATCATACCCATCAGACATGATTGCACATATAGCCTTTCCCTGTAATATTCTTTACCTTCTTTTTGTCTCTGTTTAAAATAAAATAGTCAGAGCGAAAGTAGAACGTGCAAATATTAGCAAACCTAGAAGTGAATGTGATGCAATACAAGGTTTCGGCTAAATTAATTTTAGACTTTAGTCTCACTAAACAAAGGGTGGCGAAACTACGGCCGCCGACCAGTTTAATCCGGCCCGCCGAATACGTTGCACATTTTGTTCAAGGACCACGTTTCCGACTGTGGACAGTAGTGCAGCAGCGGTGGCTGCTGCCTGTCTCTTGTTCAATTGTCTGCTGCAGCAGCACTTAGCTGCAAGCAACGCTGTAAAATTGTAAACAAAATGGTGCGATTGTATTGTTATTATTGCATTATAATCTATTTTGCATAGATTACGTAAATCGCACTGTTTCCGGCCATCCAGTGGACAACCAGTCGCGATATCAGCCTTCGTGTCAAAAAGTTGGCCACCCCTGCGCTAAACAGTTATGTGCAAAGCGTTCAACGTTCTTGTGGTATTTTTTGTGATTTCATGCTCGTGATGACATATCTTTTTTATGGACCACAAATAAGCTACACTAAACTGAAAGAGCTGGTTCAGACGCTGTGCTTCAAACGTACAAAGAAAATGTNACNGCCAATNTTACCACTTCAGCTGCAAGGTCAGTGGTCCAACTCGCACAACAAGCCTGACTTTCCTTCAACTATTAGCCTCGCATTTGCTTGAAATTATGGACACAGCCAATGATCATGAAAATGAGGTGAAGACGCTAAACTTTCGATATGTGTTTTCTATAGAGATACATTTTGACGGATATAGAAACCTACTCCAAAACATTTCGTTAAACGTTGTTATTTTGAAGAGAAAGGCGGGCTCTTCTAAATTTCTGAAACAGACAACAGTACATTTCTATTTGTCAAAGGGTCGTCAAAACTAATCAAAACAACATTTGGATGAAAATTAGGAAGTACCATTTAACAGCAGTAAAAACTCAGAAGCGGCAACCGCGTGAACACCCTCTGGTTTCGTATGGTTTCATTTGAACGTGGCGTACGGAACGGGGCTGCAAACTGTTTCACGACAGCCTGTTTTTGACCATCCATGCGTCTTTCATTGGAGCTTGTTAATACTGCAGTAATTTAATATCAAAATAATGTCATCTTTCACGCGAAGTAAAAGTGAAAACATTTGCATATAACATAAAACAAATTGCACGCTGTGTTACGACCAGTATCAGCAAAGTCAGTGTTATCCGGATCATGCACAGCCATTCGAATTAAATCGTACGTGGGTAACGGAAGTGGAGCAAAATAAGTATAAAACATGTACGTTTCAGACAGGAACGTTGGAGAGCGGGGGCATCAAGGAAGCGTTGCCCCTTTGTTTTTTTAAAAGGGAGAACGGGACCGTAATCGCCTTTTCAGAACAGTATCATATGTAATTTCATGGTTTATCAAGACCGACTTGACACAAATTTGTTGCAGCTATTCGCGCACCCAGAAAATTGAAAACGTTATTTTTTATAAATTCTGTTATTATTTTTGAGGTCAACATTGCTGCTGTACCGAAGCAAGCACAATTGGTAACGATTTTTTTGTTTTTTTTATAAGTTCCAATGCCTTCAAGTCTTTTGCAGCTCCCCCTTCGCTACCGCTGTTCCGGGGCCACTGGTTTCAGAAACTAATTTTAGCAGCAATTTTAACGTGTGCTTAAATTACTGTAGACGTTCCAATGCTTACCTTTCGCTTTAGGCTCTTTAAGAAGATCTTTAATTGCGTTGTCATAAACAACCTGACTGGAATCAACTTCTATAGGCTCCTCGACCGCTATGCAAACGCCGATTTTAGACGCTTGTTCTTTAATTTCTGAAGAAAATGAATTCTCAAAAATTCAAAATGTGTTGCAGGCCAAGTTTTCTATGGAGCAAAATGAACATGATAGTACTTAAGTCGCTAAAACTTTGCTTAAGCCACGACACTATTCAGGTTTTTATTAACTTTTAGTGCAGTTTTTGAATCACTATTTAAAGGTACCCCTTGGTTGATGAGCGAAAAGTTAAATCAAGTTTCACTGAATTTTTCTCTTTCCTGATAATCTAGCTCAAAGTAATTCAAGGCTTCAGTTTCAAAGTCAGCTAAGGGTTTTCGATTTTACGTCAGACAGCCAGTGGCCTGAACGTTTCGACTGGTTTAGATCCTGTAAAACCATAAGAAAGGTCCTTCAGCTCTGCCATCAGCCCAAAAAATGTAGTTATTTGACTCCTCGTTTTCATGCCAAGAAGAAATAACAAAATACGCGAAGTTGAATACGACAGTTGATGTCACATCAGTATTAATAAAACAAAACAAACAGTTTTAATGAAAACGGACTTATTCAAGGTCAGTGGTCTGCATTCAGTTGTAACTTGATTGATGATGGGAAATGTTGAATAACACTCTGAAAAAGTTTAAAGCAAAGCCAAAATAAAGCATCTATTACAGTATATCAATTGATTCACCGCCTTTCGAATTCCTTATTACAGTAGAAAATCATGGAAAGAAAACTTGGCACAACTATCGCCAGCGCAGGAAAAAATAAACATCCTCTGTTATCAATCCGTTAGCGGGAATTTATACAATCACTTATGATCAATTAACAGTGTAGCATTATATCAATGATTTTTTAATGTGCTTGTCAAAAAAATGAAGTCAGGCAGCCTTGATAAGTATTTAGTGACGTTGAAAATATACACCTTAGCCTGAGGTTTAAAATATCGATGAATTCTTGACCAGCCTATGTCTGCAAAATTTTAAATTGCTTTTTTACATAAGATGATATGCACGGTTTTGTCAAGTTTTATGGCGTGTGTATTTAAAATATATATTCTGCTGTTGCCTGGTTTTATTGAGTTTCATTTGCAGTTTATAAAATATCTGCTGTTGTATGAAACTTTCTTATCAGCCCTCAGGATTCATTGCACTGTTCACAAGCAAGTGTTTCAGCAACAAATAATGCAACAATGACGAATTAGCGAGATGTTTAAAATTTGGAACGCAAAGATCAAAGAAGTAAAAAATCAAAGAGCCACAATGAAATGGAGTTCTCATTTCCTTTATATACCGCGTTAGAGCGCTTATTTTCCAGACGTGGTTCCATCTGACTACAGCCACAAATGGTTAAGGCGCCCTTTGCCTCTTTTTGGTGGACATCAAAGTTTTGTTCCGTACTCAGTAGACTCTAGCAGTTATTGTCTTTGATAATGGGTATGTTTTAGAGCAGACACAGTTTATGTAGACGTGCTTCGTTGCTGACAGAGAATAAAACTGTTACCAGTTCTAATCGTTTTAGATCAAGTTGTGAAAAAACCTATAGTAGTTGCAAACTATTTATAGATAATGCCGATCAGCAGAGTATACTGACAATTCAATGTGAAAAATGCAACCAGAATCGTCCAGAGAAATTACTGATAGACTTAAATCATACATTAGTTTTGACAGGGCCGGCCTTAAGCCGATGCAACCGATGCAGCTGCATTGGGCCCCGCGGCATGATATTTGGATAGTTCGTTTTTCCCGAATACTCCTTGCGCTTCTCGAACGTTAGTACACATGCTCAGTTCTCGTGTTAAGGCTTCCTATCTGCGCTTTACCATGGTCGTATAGCAGGCCCGTAACCAGCTTGAGACTCTAGTGGGGGTGAAGTGTTTTGTCGTATAGCACGGCTGAGTGAACACGATGACGTCATAAAACCACTGCTCAGAGGGGACCGCGCCTAGGTCTTGCATTGGCAACGCACCTGCTAGGGCCGGCCCTGAGTTTTGAGCTTGCTTCCTTCAATGATTGATGCGAAGGTTTCCGTGAGATTTAAAAATAGAATTAATTGAGGAAGCTTCCTGCAAGCACATCGGCCGATTCACAAACAAATTTTAATCATCTTTCACGACTCGGCTACAGCCCTGCTAGCAAAGAATAAACGTTGCGTCATATCTAGCGCAAAAGAACATATCGTAGATTGACTAATGTTTTATCGTGAATTTCGATCCGCATTCTGGTTATAAAAATTGATCGTGACTACACTACCTCAAAGTGCTGACAAAAACAAATTTTCTTAACAAAGTGACGACTGGAAAAGTCATTCGGGAAACACTAAAAGTTTATTTTTCAGATAATAAAACTGTCAACTCAAATTTCAGAATGTACGAACTTTCCCTGACGTGAACTTCCAACTCCTCAGGGAATTACAGTAGATGGCAATTCTGTGTATGAATCCACGTTTCAGCTTATTGCGAAAGTTATGGGGATCGGCTGAAGCCGAAGCTCATTTATCGAAATTTATTATCACACTGGTAATGTTTATGATTGAGTACAAATAAAAACAAAATTGAAAGCTTGTTTGATTGCGATTTTCTTAAGGCGTTCCTATGATTATTTATGATCATTTATATTGGGTATTTTGTTTGTTTGAAAGGCCAACAGGTATATGTTGGAAAAAATGGGCAGGCTATAACAGATTGCAAATTATTGAATATGCAGTATACCGCAAAATATGAAAAGCCAACCGTAGATTTTACATTAGTTTGGATGTTTCATTGGTAAGCTATCAAGCTGGGTTTACACGTAACTTTAGTTACGCAGGGAAACGAAGCGGCTGCGGCTCGGTTTGCCCGTTTACACTGCACGCAAGAGAAGCGTATTACTCATGGATGCCGATTGCTGTTACCAGGGCAACATCATCTCCCGGGAGTTCAGCCGCTTGAGCTGGTGCAGGCTTTCTGCAAGGCGGCCCTAGGTAGCCGTCATTGTGGTCTCGAGTTCTTACAAGATATGAATCCGGAAAATTTGTTAGAGCAAAATGTGAACAGATTGAGCAATAATTTTGAACGTCTGTGTATAGTTAGGAGATATGATGCAGTTTTTGCAGGTATTGTTTTTATAGAATTTTGTAACAAAGTACTGTGAGTTAGTGTTTTTAACTCCGTTTGTGAAAAAT
>JGI24159J19872_10008458_pt1 | contig 13467 bp, 8 predicted proteins | sample Ectturendosymbi4_FD_19872 | JGI IMG/M metagenome (IMG submission 19872) | reverse complement strand
AAGTTTGGTACACGAAAAGCGGAAGTGCTAAATAGCCTTATAATAAATACTACGGCCAAAGCAAACGATACAACTGACATCTTGCAAACGTTTCGATTGCTATGCACTGAAGATGATAACAGTTGTTATCGAAACGTTTGCAAGATGTCAGTTGTATCGTTTGCTTTGGCCGTAGTATTTATTATAACAGAAAAGTTGATGTGACATTGCTCATCTCGAACAAAACGCATTCCCTGTGCTTATTGCTACTAAAACGATATCGAACATGCCACACTGGCCAATGCAATGAAACACGTTTAAAGGAATTACTTAGCTCGATGCATCTCCCCAAGGCTAGGATAAGTGATCGAACATAGTTTACAGTGTACACAGGGAATGGAATGGCGGGCATATCCTTTTGTGTAACAGTCTGCTCTCTAAGATCCAGATGACCTTCTTGTTGCCATTCAGCACTTTCCACGTTTTCTGCATTTACGTTTATCACCATGATCGCGCGTTGTCGGTGGGCAGCCGCTCTTACCGGCCGCGCTAATCTGGTTTGCACTCTTTGTTGCTTATGCGTAGCCTTGTACTTTCGCAGTATCAACAGCGAAGCAAAATACAGGTAACAAGTCTTGCGTGTTCTATCACGTACAACTTTCTGAACCGAAGGACTATAGAAATCATAGGGGACAGAACCAAATGTTGCAGCTGAGTTATGAAGAAGATTGTGCACTCTTGAACTCAAATCCACGAACAGGGATGAAACTTGTGCTTAGAGCGGTTAATCGATCGTTCAGGCACTCTGATTCCTTGGCTTGTTTGCGCAACAGGCAAAGCTGTTGGAAGAAATCTGCCTGCAATCACATTGACATAGGAGCTTCTTGACTTTGTACGAGAGCTGTGGAGCCGGAACCGAAGCAATGTTGGATGGCTGGAGCCAAAAGATGATGGAGCCAGAGCCTGAAATTTGTGTTCCGGTTCCACAGAAATAGTTTGTTGAACAAGGGAGTTGTACAAGTAGTAAAATAGTTTTTAGTGTTCAATCGACCAAATCGTGCTGGAGCCGGAGCCAAAAACTTCTAGATGCCGGAACTGGAGCCAAAAAATTCAGATGCCTGGAGCCGGAGCCTGAAATTTGAGTTCCGGGTCCACAGCCCTGGTTTGTGGGGCAAGGGAATTGTAAAACAAGACAATTGTTTAAAATTTGGTTACCAAATCATTCTGGAGCCGGAGCCAAAAACTTTCAGATGTTGGAGCCGGAGCCTGAAATTTAAGTTCCAGCTCCACAGCCCTTATTTGCACAGCTCTTCTTGTTCTTACGTGTTACAATCTGCGTTGTACGGATGTGTCGAATATCCAGCAATGCTGATCTTTCAAAACAAGATGCTGTTCAGATTCGGTTAGTTCGATATATTCAGCAACAGTTGAAAACCAAATTATTTCCAAATTATCCTGGGAAAGGATCAAATCGCTGAGTTGCCGATTTATTGGTGCCATTTTTCCTTCAACTTGTAAAACGTACTACGTCTAGGGGTGTTTGCAGCGATAGACAAGGCATCAAGTTTTTTTTAGCAAAACAATGAATGCTAACCTTCGTAACTGTTTGGTAGCGTTAATCTTCGTCAGGGCCTCCATCTAGAGTTAGGCTATAACAAAAACTCTCAACCAGTTGATCAGTTAGAGCTCCAGTGATGCTTTCTTACTCCTTCAAATCCAATAGCATTTCGAAGTCGAGGCCGTGGTTCATTGCTGTCAAAGACCAGTGCTTTCCCCATCTTATCGCAATATAAATCGTACCAGAGTAACCAACCGCTTCTTTGTTTCCTAGTCCATCAAATTCAATGTGAATTTATGCATAAAGCCACGGAATGAGCTTGTGTTAATCAGTCACCAACTAAACTCCTGCGTGGGGGTTAACAACACGAATTTGCGGGGTTGCGGGTACCTGCATTTGCGAGGCGGGTGCGGGAATCCGCACTGCTATGCATGCGGGTGCCGACTGAATTTGGTGCGAGCGGGAGGGGATAAAGAAATTCTTTGTGTGGACAACTGCATATTGACCCGATACCTATGAAAGTGAAGAAATTCAATGTTGCAGAGAGCTTGTGGTACAAGCGTACAGCGACAATGTCCAGTGGTGGCGAGACCACAAATTAAAATTTCCACCTCCCCTTGATCTTGCAAGAAATACGTTGCGGGTGATGGCAATTAGTGTTGATAGTGAACGAGTGCGTGGTATGGCTGAGAATATCGTGAATAGCAGAAGATCAAATGTAAAGAGTTCGTCAGTGAACCGCATACTCTTTTTCAGCAGTGCTTTCAAAATCTAAGAAATAAGCGCTCAAGGTTGACCAAAACTATGCTTTGCAGCATGGGTTGCGGAACCTTTTTCAAAGTAGGGGGGAACAAGTTTTTCAAATTGGGGGGGCGCAAGTGCATGTCAAACAAACTATATAATTTTTTGTGGTTTAATTGGCCATTATGATGTCACAAGCATTGAAATATGACATCATTAACTTATGTCAGCATGTTTAAACAATTTTATCCAATGTTTTATAAGCACTTGACGACTCCCATCTACACTACACCCTATCTATCGACGCTACACTGACTTGAGCACATAAACGTAAGCGGGCTAGTTGTTCTTACTAATTGTGTTACTTAAACTTATTTAGGCAAAATTCGATATTTAAAACTGGGGGGCCTAGACCCATGCGGCATCCCGGTTCCGCCACCTAGGTTTTACAGCATTTTTGAAGAGATTATGTTGGATTTGAAACGAACCGCTTTATAAATTGTCACTAGCGATGAAACACGGTGCATGAACTTTTAGTGGTTTTCAGACACACAGTGACAGGGGCAGGTTTGGGACAGAACGAGTGCGGGTCGGGAGCGGGCAAGATTTCTCAAATGTTTGCGGGTTCGGGTTTAAATTTTGAGGGTGTGGGGCGGGAGAGGACAAAATTGCAACCAGCGGACGACTACCAACAACCAGTCGTGATCTGGGAGACCAACACGATATTCAACATGCATCAACAGGACACCTCCCATCAGCGTGTTTTGCATGCTTGTCACTATGTGCTCTAATTAAACTGTCTGGTACCGTCAACACAAAAACGTTTGCCTTGGTGTTCATTGGAGGAATTCGGTTGAAGACGAAGGTAAATTCTACTTCTGCTAACGACAACTCCGTCGTTTTTCAACTGTACTGTTAACTGTTCTAAAGTTATGATACTTCAATACACAGTATGTCAAGTTGTTTATCGCGAGAACCTGATGCGTGCATAGCAATATTTATTGTTGTTTTGAGTATCAACGGCTGCTCCTCTACCACAAGTGGTCTGCCAGAATGCACCTTAGTTTTCAACGTTTTGTGTAGTTCGGGATTTGTTTAAAAAATCTTAATTTTTCTCTTCCTATTTTTCCCTGCCTTTTGACACATCTTTCGATGTTCTTAACTTGTTTTCCAACTCAGCCTTCCTTTTTTCAGCCATTGCAGCGTTGTAGTCCTTGCCTCAAAGGTTCACTCAGAGCTAGTAAATCAGAGCTGGCATCATCAATCTCCGCCTGCAGGTGATTGGCGCATTTTTAGCAAGTGCAACCACATCAGACCTGTTTGCACTCGATGTTGACAGCAAATCATGTGTTACATGCAGGGCCGGCCCTAGCAGTTGCGGGGCCCAACGCAAGACCTAATCGCGATGCCCCGCTGAGCAGTGATCTTTATGACGTCATCGTGTTCAGTCAACCGTGTTACGATCGTGGTAGAGCACAGATATACAGTCCAGCACTAACATGAGAATTGAGCACGTTTGCTAACGTTCGAGAGAAAATTTGCTGGTTCTGACGAGAGCGTTCTTTGTTAACATTGAAATTTATATGACGTTTCTGCTGAATTCTCAACCGCAAGGTGTATCTGGCAAAAATGAACAATCCACCCAAATACCATGGCGTGGGGTCCCAGAGGCGCGGGGCCCATTGCAGCTGCATCGGTTGCATCGGCTTAAGGCCGGCCCTGGTTACATTTCGCTCGTTTATCCTTCGCTGAATGAATCGAGCACAGATGATTTTCTTCTCTCGTTTGGCGCAGAAAATGTTTATTTTGATGAAAACGTGAATAGCGCATCCTTTATTTCGTAGTATTTTAAAGTGGCTCATGAGACATTCAACTCTTTTTTGAAAATCGTCAGTTTTTTTGATATCATTCCAGATTTTTCCACTTTCAATCTGAAAGACTTGCTTTGTTTTGGGGAGTATACGTCATAACATATAACTTGGAGCAGGGCCGGATTTAGCTGATGCGAAGGCCCATCGCCTAATCCACTTGTGAGGACACATCTCCCAATGTTACGATAACATGTAACTTGGGGTGTAACTGGAACGACTGGCTTCTCTTTTCCAAATGAATAAGTAAAAACTGTGCTAAATAAAAAAAAACTACTTTTCAAATGTCGCCTTATGCAGTAGCACTGCAGTCTGCTTCACAATACGAAACAAGCTCTCTTTGTCACGTTCTTGTCAACACAGAATCAACAAGGTTCAGTGATGCAACCAATAAGGCCTGTTACTTATATTTAACTTATTTTGTCTGGTTTGTGATGGAATGAGGTTATTTCCACTGCAGTACAGCTCGGCCGAGTGTTGCACTTCTTTGTTCATTCTACTGTAATTAGTAACTCCTCACTTCTTGCCGCAGGAGTGCAAACGCATGCACATGCATGGTTCTGCGGACGAACCGAGGTGGAATGGTCAAGAAAGTGTGTACGGTCCTGTGAAGTCGTGCTGATGTGGAACACGCCGAAGGTCACCGTTCGGTTGTAAGTGTGGGAGGGACAAGACACATATTATAAATATCGTTAGTCCCTGAGAAGCCATTCAAGCTTTTTTCTGAATTGGGGCAAAACCTTCATTTGCGTAGGACAACAATTTGTGTCATCACATATTCGTTTTTTCCCTCCCCCTCGTCACAAAGCGTCATATCACCCTCACCCCTCGGAGAGTGACGCCATTTGTGAATTGCCCCTTATATTCTGCAGCTACGGCCATTTCCTAAGTTATTGACTGCTGTCGGTCTTCGCAAGGCAATCTTTTTTCATTAATACCGGTTTTCTAAAGACGTCATTACTGACGGCCAGAACAAATTTGCTTTTTCCAAAGTTCTTTGTAAACAGCAACGCTCTCGTTAATGGAGGTACTAAAAAAGAAAGTAGAACGTAGCAATGTTTAGCTCTTACCAGAGTACTTTGTGGCACACGCTTCGAGAAATAACTTTCATTGCTTCCACTGCCGCTGCTTGATAAATTTGTGTATTTGTCAAGTTGCGGGTGCATGACGTGCATGGTGGAGCGGTTTATATCAGCAGAATTCGCTGGAAAAACAAAACAATAAATTTGTTTATGTTTTGTTGTAATAGGCAGAGAAAATCACATCCTGTTGCAAACATCGACGCAGAAATCAATGATTTGAATGAAACTGTGCTAAACATTTGATTCAATGAATATTTCTAATGATCAAAGTGGCCAGTACCAACAGGCTTCATTCGAGTCACTACTTTCTATAAGAACTTTTTTCTTTGACTTCGTTTAGTGTTTTCAACATACACACCAGACCAGACAAAGCATTCACCAGAATTGTTGACCAAAACAGTTGCACTCGTGTCGCGGCTCGCGTTCGTGAAAACTTGGGATGAGAAGTGAGAACAGGAGGAAGTCAGGTCAAAGTTTGAATCTTAATGAAAAGAAATTTCATTGCCTGTTAAGAGTGACTTCCACAGCATTTCAAAATTTGTGAAACAAGCGTTAATTCAAATCGGTTCTACTGTATATCAATAATAGCTGAAGATGCCAGCGCAGTAGGCAAAACGTATACTCTATAAACACCATGTATTGTCTTGTTTTGCTGTGAAACTCTCGCTTCTATAGATATTATTTGGTTCAAATATCCTTTATTTTCACATTTAGTGAAATGCTCCGACAAATATAGATTTTATAACCATTGTCTTCAATAAAAAAACATTATTCCAAATAATGTGTTTACACCTAAGACAACTACACTGTCACGTCAGGTTACACACGTGTCTTAGGTTTACTGAAAAAAAAAACCAACGAAAAAAATCAAGTTTTTTCAGACAGAAACTGACTTACATTTCAAATATTAGCAAATTATAATTTGTTTTTATTGTGAATAGCAAAACCAAAATTACAGAAAACATGTTGCTTCGTTCAATGTTTCAACTTCGCCCTATGATCATTATTATCAGGAAAAATAAAAAAGCCCAAAATGTAGACAAATGAAGGAGCAGTTTCAAAGGCAATCATGCTATATTACATAATAAAGTCCTTATGTCATCTCTCTGTTATCTGGGTCCTGTTCCTGAAAAAGAGATTCGAGGTGAAGAAGTTTCTTTGATCGGCGATGTTTCTCAATTTTCCGGTTGCTTAAAGTTAAATCGATGCGTGCGATTGGCCGACTAATGACTGCGTACTTCAGAACGTTGATCAAATTAATGTTCGTTGATCCGGGTTATTAAATTTCGGCGAGTTTGCCCAATGTAAGTTGACCCACAGGTGGATGTTAGTTTGTAAACTACATTTGAACGACAAAAATGATTCTGTTTGTCTTTATGTGGAAATTTATTTTCAACTTGTTGGTTTGGTGTATGAACCGAAACAGAAGGGAAATGATCGAGCAGGTAAGTTCAAATCTTGTATTTCTCGACGAACTTCATAAGAAAGTTATCCTACATAGAAGATAGGCATGTCAACCTTGTCTGGTACTTAGGAGTTTTTGTAAAAAGAATGAGGGTTTAGTTTGTCTTATTTAGATATTGTAAGACTCAGCGGTATATACTTGCTTTTCTCAAATTCTTACCAAAATTTCCAGAAATCTGCAAATCGCCTGTTTCGCCGTATTTCAATTTCAGCGATATAAGCTGAGAACGCAACTGTCGATTTTCTTCTGCCAAATACATCACTTTTCTTTCCAATAAAATATCGTTCATTTTCCTCTTTTCGCGTGACTTCCTCGCAGCCTCATTGTTTTTGCGTCTTTTAACCCAGTAATCGTGATTCTATTTAACAAAATGAAATAAGCATCACTCTGGTTGTCTGAAATATTGCGTTGCGTCAGTCAACATATTTGACAAAATGTCATCCACTCTGTTGGAGCCTGGAAAGTGGACATCCTTTTGAAAAATACTCGATGGTTAAACGGTATGAGAGCAATGCTGAAGGCAGTAGAGACTCCGGCACTCGGACTCTTCGGGCTTAGTCCAAGTCTCAATTACAATTTACATTGTGAAACGTGAGCTTCCTTGCTTTGTATATTTGTGCCACCACCCACTTCACTAATTAAGGTTGTTAACTCGGGAGTTCTCATGTGAACTTCATTGTTACGTAAATAATTCATTCATTGTCACGTTTGTTTCGTAACTGATTGTTACGTAACAGACGTCACAGAGAAATGACAGTGTCAGCCAGAATGAGAGCAAATGAAAATTTAAATGACGCAAGCCTCGAACGGTTGCATACAGTCAGTACAACCTTGTGATGAGCCCGAGTGACGCTGTTGACCTGACCTGGAGAAGGCGTTTGTTCGATAATAAGTAAACTTGGTGGTTCCTGATGGGCATCAAAGCAATTTTATTCAACTAAACCAGACATTTCAAACTTCGCTGTTTTTGATCTTTAGCACTGATTTGAATTGTTTTGCGTCACGTGATTTTAAAGAAAACACGTTTGGTGACGTAAGCAAGGAAGCGCGCGAAAGCTTCGCAACTGAAAGCCGCAAAAAGTGCGGATGCGCTCAGGCCCGTAACCAGGGGGGGCGAAACCCCCTAAACTTCTTTTCACCATCCTCTAGAAATACGTGTTGGACATAGTTTAAAAAATTTGGGCCCCTTTTAGAAAACTCTTCGCCCCACCTGGTGTCCCAAGCTGGTTACGGGCCTGGATGCATTGCAGAAAGAGTGATTTTACAGGAGTTCTCACAAAACTTGCAACGAACATGTGAAGTGTAAAGAGCAGGCTTCTCTGCATCAGAAGCTGCATGAAAGTCAGATTGAAAGTAAAGTAATTATTTAAACACAAACCTTATAACTTTCCTCATTCATGTTTCTGCACAAAAAGTGCGGACGCAGATGCAGAAGATGCAAAGACATTCAAATCTAGCAGTTCGGTGAAAAATACAGTTAGAAGTATATTTTGTAAACGTTGCATGCAGCATTTTGGTTTTAATGGAAGTACACAAAGTATTTAAAGTCGCAACGGGATGCCATAGTTCCCATTCCAAAGACTTTTCCACAAAACTTTAAAACTTTAAATCACTTAAATCTGCAAAGCATTTTTTTGTTTTTTCTTCCATAGTACAATTTAAAATTCTTGGTCGAGTTTCATCCGCATACTAATGCCTCTGTAATTTGAATGCTTTGCTAAATGTTTATTGCTGCGCTTTGGGGTTAAGTTGCAACTATCTGCATCAACTGAAAGGCTTTAAATGACCTTTCATGAGACAGAAAGCACACATTTAGCAACTAAGATAAAACACCAGTTCAGATGGCAATGGACACTTTTTCACATGCCAGAGTATGAAAAGTAATGTCGCTATGCTAGAGAAATTGTCTACATAGCAGTTTGAACCTAACAAGACGTTCTCAACATTTTTTGCTTTGAGAAGAACAAATTTTTGAGGGAATCATACTCTCCATTTTCCTTCTGGCCATAAGAATCTATGCCCTTTTTTCAACCAAAATACTGCTTCGGCAAACTAATTGAAGGTAACGGAGCAAAAGCAAATGATCAGCTGTCATTAAGCAATGCATGATTCCCTCCCATTCCATATTTTATGCATCACGGAAAACCGAGCAGCTTAGCCATGCGTAACGGAAGATGGGAAAATAACCTCCTTCCCACACCTGACAAAAATTATGAAAAAAAATTAATAAAAGTTATGTGAAAAATTGGGGACATTGAGTCGAAGTTTTATTAAGTGTTCAAGAAACTACCTGAAAATCCTCGAAAGATGGGTAGAGGTGCGTTGAAGACCGTTTTTCATTTGCAATCATTCATATATTTTTCTAACGAAAATGGAAAGTTCTGGAAAAACTTGGGCAATATTGTTGTTAAAATTGAAACACAGACAGCTGGGCAATAATTCTTTGACCCCATAGAAAATTTAATCCTTCACGGTTGCACTAAATAGTAAAAAAAATCTTTGCAACAAACTTAATTTATCAGGTTTTTGCTGAATTGCAGTTTTGTTGATTTGTAATATATTAAAATGGAGTATACATATTTTCACTTTGACGTCGTTTTTGACCTCTGTTGGTAAAAAAGAGATGTTTGCTGGTCGGTGAAACGCCGTCTGCGTTTGAATAAGTCACATAATTTGTTCAATCCAAATATACACAGTTCACTGCAATAAAGATCTTATTTTTTTTCGTGGCATCAGCCATAGGCTGCAGTTTTCATTTCCCAGACAAGAACAAAATTTTGGTTTCATGTTTTTTTCTTAATTTTCGTTGAAAATCACCAACTGTTTCCTCACTTTATACAAAATTGTCTTTTATTTAAATATTCAGCTTTAAGCTAAAACGAAGCTTCAGCCTTAGATTCCCAAGTCACTAACGATGCCAATTGTTTACTGAAAACTTCTACATGTCACACACTTCACCTGCTTCAGCCATTATTTTGGTTATAAAACTTCAGTGCATGCGGCAACTTAGTAATATAAGTTTCATATTTTGACTGAACCTGAGACGGAGATAATTCTGATGCTAGTATAGTTTCCAGCCGACCGACGAAAAAGCGACAGCTCTGCTCGCGCAAGGCTAAGTTAGTCGAGAGACTTATTCTTTCGTGGTTTTTCTCGGAGCTCTCGTAAATTTCGTCCGCGTTTCTTGGAAGTGTTGAGATCTGACCAGACCGCCAGGCAAAAATTTGTGAGTTTAAAATATCACTGACAACAAAGGCATTTAACAAGAAATGTTTGCGCCTGAGCTTTACAGCATGATAACTATTGAATAAGGGAATGATGAGTATAGTATGATTTAAGGAAAGCATGATATTTATTTAAAACAAAAAAGATCTTCTATGAAGAGCACGATAACTATTTTAGAAATATATAAGAAATTGTTCCAACCGAAGGCATTAAGCAGAAATATCGTTTCTCAGCTGAATAATAACTTTCCTGTGCATATTGAAATTTAGTTAAAACAATTATAAACAATGGCTGCATGTGCGAGAACCAGCAACACATAAAGCTTGACTAAATATAGCACAAACCTTCTTCTTTTGCCGTTTAATACTTCTGCTTTTTGACTTGAAGGACTGCGAAGAGCGCATGAAATCTACAGGGTTGGCACAAGTTTCTTTAAACTAGGAAGGCGTCTGGCTCGAGCATATAGCCTTTGCCGTGATTAAAGTATTGTTGCCTATAGTTCCTATTCGCACCAAAACTCTGATATATGGCAAAATACATTAACAACTTTGTGTTACACAAGGTGGTTATATTGGTTTCTTACAGCAGGGTTGGTTAGAGCACAAGTGAGATGGGAATCAAGCGGCTGGGCTTCCTTCAACACAACATCACATTCCTTGGCGACAACAAAGCTTATAGAAGACAGTCATCGCCTCGGGTGAAATCTTTTCGCTGAAACTTGCCGAAATTCAGCGAAAAACTCCGAGCACGCAATTCCCTTAACGAGTTGCGGAGCCTCTTCCAAGAAAAAGAGCTTTCTGCGGTCATGTGCGAAGGAGAGTTTGTCCTGAACTTAGCCCAAGGCTTGGCTTAACCGTGCGTTCACTGTTGTTAACTCCGTCGTTACATGCGAACTTTTTCGGAAGTGGCAAGATTACGCAACAAGTACGTTGCAAACCACAAGAATCCAGCCAGTCAAGGATCTCGGTGGTATAATTGCTGTATGCTGCAGTGGCTGAAGCTGTTTTTGAAGTTTTCATTTTCACTCGTGGTGCTCAACCAACAGCTTTCATACTTGCGTTTATGTCTTGTTTATTTCAGCTGTGAAACTATTAGCAGCGCAGTCCACTTATTGGTCAAGTCAAGGAATTATGTAAACATTACTGTAATCAACCTACACAGTATTGTTATTAGTCCATGTGAAATGGACCTTGGATGTGAAATAAACACATAAACAAAAAGTATCTAAACAAACAATTAAATTGCCTCAGCGCTGCATACCCCTTCGAAAGTCTGAACAACAAAATGATGAGAGGATTTTACGTTTTTAGCTGAATAATACGATTGGTCGATTATTGTTCTCAACAATGTAAAGCAAGCAACTGGCATTACACAATTAAAACTGATGAATAAGAGTTCTTCCACATCTTAAAATTGAAACGAAGTTAAATTGAAACATCTTGTTTGCTATATGACTGACAGGGCCCTTGAGAGCAAAAAGATGTGCTGGTGCGAGACCTGTTTTACCCCCCCTTATAATTGATCATAACTGATTAAGAGCTTCATTCGCTTTTCAATACTGTGACTAGAAAATGGCATACTTTAGTTATTATTTTACATTATAACCATTTACCAGTGTTATTACTTAATTTCAAAAGGTTTCAAGCAGATCTCAAAGAATACACATAACACAGTTGTTTTGCGAATTTCACAAATAAAATTAACGTTAATACAAGCAAATGTATTAATTATATAACCTCAATACAGTAATACAAGAACAAGAATTTGGTTACTCGCTTTTGCATGGGTTTTACCAGTTTTTGGCAATTTTCTTAAATTTATTGTCTCGACACAACACTGGAATAATGGCCTCTACAGAGATGATCACTATCCGGTTTGCCATTGGATATCCGGCAGGATGGTAAGTTTGCAACCGGATATAGATATTCCAAAACTGCTTTCAAGATGGAACCGCATAAGGATAAGGACACCCGATCTGAAACGTTTTATTCGATATTTTGAGGATTCAGTCTGTGATTGGTAACTTTTGATCTTGGAGAAAGTTGCACATTGCGCAGTCATTTATACATTTTCTTCGGTAGCATCTTTTCAGCTTTTTGTTCCATGCCTCTGATTCCATCTATGCATTATAAAAGACACACTATCGGATAGTTTCCGGGTACGATAGTACGATTTGAACCAAAACAGGATTCGGATCGGATACGGATATCAGTTTTTAAAAACAGGATAGGATTGGATAGTAAAACAACACTATCCGATCATCTCTGGCCTCTATTAGGTGGGTGATAGTGGTGCAATACAATTTTTGTTGCCGAGATTTTGTTATTGATCACAGATTCTCAGTGGGTTTAAGATCTCGAGAGTTTCGATACCAATCTAACACACATACTTTTTGTTTCTTGAAAATCGTCTTCACTTTTTTAGATGAAAGATACGAGGCAAGGTCCGGTTGAAACTTTTTTCCACCATTTGGAAATACCCTGCACATATTTAGAATGACTTTCAATTAATTGTGGTCTTCAATACCAGACTATATTAAGCCTTCTGCCACCTTTACCATCAAATATAGCAACTTAAGAAACACCTGTTACATGAAAAAGATACATAATTATGTGTTTTTGTAACATTTCACGTTGTCAGAACAAAATTCCGTTTTAACTAGTTTCATGAATTTAATAATCGAAGTTGTTTTTTTATGTGTCTTTACTTTTTTGTTTGTCATTCTTTCCTGTTCATGTGACGGTTTTGATGCCCGCGGTTGCCTGCACTGATTACTCCACTTATTATGTGCCGCGTTGAATTGCACTGCTTTGCCTGGTCGTTTGTATCGCACGTCAGTATCAGATCGTGTTTAGTTTCGTACCAGGCGGTTGTTGTGTTACGCTGCAAATGTCGCCCCTCCATGGTTGCTTCTCCACCCCAAACTGGACTTCTCTGTTTTCAGATACGCGCAACACTCCAGTACCACGACAGTGGCGCCGCTTTTTCTGTCCAGGTTGGATGAGTGCTACAGTGCGCACCATCACATTTATACTGATGGTTCAAACACAGCGTCGCATACTGGCTGTGGCATATACGTTGAACAATTAAATGTTCGCCAGTCAATTACGATTAACCCCTATGCGTCGTCGTTCAGTGCAGAACTATACGGTATTCTTCGTGCACTTTATTGTGTTGTTACCTACTCGACACCTAAGGCGTTAATCCTCACGGACAGTCTCAGTGCATTACAGGCCATAAATAGCAGGTGCTGGACCTCCCACATCTTCGTTACCAAGATTCTCCTGTTGTCCTCAACTCTTGTCAAGGCTGGACGCGAAATAGCGTCCATGTGAGTTCCAGGCCATCGTGGTGTACTTGGCAATGAAATAGCAGATTCCTTGGCCAGGTTGCCTACATCCAATAACCGACACCAGGGCGTCAGCCAAATAAGACTCAAAACCGTGATCACCTGCGTGAGCTATGCAGACATATGTCAGCATCTGCGCGACCACTTTGATAACGTTTGGAACACCCAGTATCAAAGTGACCCGAAGGGAATTTCGTACA
>JGI24159J19872_10008456_pt1 | contig 13470 bp, 10 predicted proteins | sample Ectturendosymbi4_FD_19872 | JGI IMG/M metagenome (IMG submission 19872) | reverse complement strand
ATAGATTCACCTATCACGTCCTGCAACAGAAAAGACATTCGTTAAAAAATGTTTTTTTATCGAACAAAATATGGGTACGCATCTTTTTGGGTCACCCTGTACATATTAATTGACTCTGTTATTTGTCACAGAGTGTTGACTCTTATTTTTATTGGAGACGTCAGACAAATTGTAGTAAAATCACACCAAACATGTTTCCGACAAAAGGTTTAACCTACAAGTTCATGCATAAAGACCGTCCCTATTGCTAAGGTTCCCAAATGGACGCCCTGGTGCATCGTTTTGAGATTGCAAGACCATCGCAAGCTCACATCCCCTTTCACAACCATGATCTTAGGATTTTAGGAAAACCTACTCAAACCCAAGCAATGTATGTGTAAATTAGTCTGCAAGAGCTTACAAGTATTGTGTGCAGTGACGTAATAGTAGCGAAACGCGCGAAACAATCTATGTCTAATGCATGCGTCGTTTGTGTATATTCATAGGATTAGTGCGAAGAAGGTTTTTACAATACAAGTTGGGAAGCACTGGCCTATTGTGTCGTTTCGCTTACAACCTCGTGTGTATAGATATCGTTGTCACGTCCAAAAATAAGCATAATGCCGCCCTCAAGTGATGACTGATAAAGCTGCACGATATTCCTGGATGCAGCAAAATCTCAGGCAGATGCTTTTTCTATAACTGCGACACCTGTAGCACTGCTGTATATGTGAAAGTATTTGGCGCAGACATGTTTTCTGGATGGCTGTTGATTTGGGTTGTGAAGTTTTTTATTTGTGTTTTCATAGTAACCTTAGTGGCATAAGGGCTTGGCGTGTCTCTGCCGGGGGTGCGGAGCCGGAGTCATAAGGAGTCGGAGATTTTTGGGTGGAGTCGGATTCCTAACGACACTAAGAGCCGGAGTCGGATTTTTTTGTCCGACTGGAATGTTCAATTGGATCCTTTTGTACATCACACTCCTAAGTTGGGAATTCCTGTTGAAATGGTACAATTTCTTTTGAAACTTGCCGTGCACCACGATTTCCATTGATTTTAACAGTTGAACTTCATTCCCTTTATTTTAAGGAGTCGGAGTCGGAAATATTGGAAAGGTCGGAGATGGTGTTCGGAGTCGGATATTTTACCTCCGACTCCGCAACCCTGGTCTCTACCACAAAAAAACAAATTGTTCAAGCACTGCTACAGTAACTAAAGTAGTTGCGGTCACGGCGCAGCCAAAACAAGCGAGTGTCATGTGGTCGACTGATTGGTGATAAAATCTTGAATATCGCTAAAAGTTGTCTTCCAGCCATGTCCTCATCCTTGGTAAGGTGTTTGCCATGTTGTACTCCTCGTGACAAGAAAACAGCTACGCTCACCACTTAACACAGGGGTCTCCAACACGCGGGTTGCATGTGGCCCACGAGGGCGTTTTGTGAGGCCCGCGATGCTTTTTGGGAATTTTCAAATAATGGGCATTTACGTTAGTTACTGTAGTTCATTCATCAGTGTTTAAAAGTGCTCAGCCAGCGAGTGAACAAGTGCCTTTTGAACGAACGTAGAGACGGCTAGAAATGATTTGTTTATAACTCACGGAACCTTTCGCAGGAAGTAGATGTAAAAGCTGTTTCTTGTAAGCCTCAGGTACCGCCATTGTTGCGTCAGCGTCACAATGTGGCCCTGGGGTTGCTTTCTAAGTCCTCGTTTGGTCTGCGGAGCAATTTGAGTTTGAGACCCCCTGACGTAACAGCATTTGGGTTGAACTGATTATTTCCTTCTGGACAAAGTAACTGACTGTGCAAAGCAGAGTTTAGCAATTGCAAGTGCGTCGCATTGTGAGGTTGTGCGTTGTAGCAGACAATAATATTCGGCAAATGTGTTAATGGTATTGTTATTTTTCGAAAGTATGTCTTCCTTACAGACTGTTCCCAGAAGAATCGAAAACCTACACAACTGAAAGGACGTCGCTAGATGGCGTGAGGCTGTCACCTGGTCTGATAGATCAGATCACGTGGTCCGATCCAATTCAACTCCACCCTCTTCCAAATCAACGTCCTGGTGTCTCCTTGCATGACAGGAGATATTATTACCATGGAAAGCATCCAAATGACCCTGAAGTTGGAGATTACAGAGTATCCTTCACTTGCATTGGCAGGGCTCGCTCCTCAGGTGGCCCACCGGCAGACGTTGTAAGTTGCTGTCTCGTAAAGAATGTAGTCACGTTTTCTTGTACTATAACTTAACGTTCGTTGCTATCTTCTTGCGAAAAAAGTTATATGAACCATTTGGCAAGCAGCGATGACTTGCATACAACTGGCAGTGCCAATAAGCAAAATACCATCTAACTTAAAAAGATCGACTGTAACCCTCCATCAATGTTTTGTAAAGAAATTCGTGCTTTTTTTCACACTGCACCTCGTCTTTTCAAAGGCAATTTCAAACAATTGCACCCTCTTTACATGTGTAGTTCATATTAAATAGCAAACTGAAGTCAAAAATCAGTGTTTGTTCTGAAAAGTTAATGAATAGTGTAACCTAAGCCCCGATTTTCCGTGAGCTTAGTCACCAAACAACGTTCAACATGTGGTAACACTTAATTTCCGTGCATCTGTTTTTTGAAACCTGCCCGCAACAAAACAGATTTGGAATAAAAGGAAGTGCTTCATACGACTCGGACCACCGATTTTTGACGATAATGCTCAGACAACAAAGCAAGCCAGGAGCCGATGTATCAGCACTTCCGACCAGACCATGTCAAATATGAAAGTCATATTGTGGGTGGCGATAGCTCAGTGGCAGAGTGCCCGCCTCTCAGTTGGAAGGTTGNGTGTTCGATCCACGGCCACTATGTGAATTGCCGAAGCCNTTCTTGGGCAAGAGCGTTCACCTCAGCCGAGCCGACAAGAAGCAAATTTCANGCTTTGGCCTGCCGTCGATTGTCGTCACCAACAAAATGCAAAGTACATTATATCATTTGCATGTCTAAGGTCTAGTTATTGCAGAGCCGTGGCTAAAACACCCCAAAACTTTGAATTGGGAGGGCGAATGAAAATTGGGTGATCCCTTTTTTAGTTGTCACGTAAAACAGGGCAAAACGACATTATCTTGGGGGCCCTGCATCACTTTGCCAAGTCACTGAGCATTTACGTGAATAATAATGTTATTCAACCTCGGAAAACACATGACGTAACATTACTAACGACGGGACAACTTTTCAGTCCTCTACCCCATCCAACCCATTGGGACAAAGCTCAAGGAAATCGAATTCCCATGGACCAGTCTGTCCATATGGAAGAATATTCCAAAACCCGAAGGGCAACAATACAGTGTAATTTCAACAAAGCGACTCGATTTTTGATCAGTGTTTTCACAGACGTTGTTGATCAACGCAACAAAAGCTTTGCAGCCGTTAACATCCGGGTCACCTATTTTGATGTTTGATATTTCTCACGGGGTCTGGGGTTTCTGCATCAGTGACATCATAGTTGTTATTATCTCACAATAGCAAAGATAAAACCTTTGTTTATAACAGTTATGTAAGAACAAGCACAGGCGATACTACCTAATGCCTGAATAAAACAGCGTTAAGTAGATCTTAAATTTCATGTTCAGCAACATGAATGTGATATTTCCTTATTGGCAAGAAGGACTTCCGATAAAATATGCTTAAAATGGTCAAAAGTACAATACAGAAAATTTCTGTTCAGTGCTCAGCCACAAAGTGCAACAAAATCTTTTTCGACCGCATTCTCAAATTTTGCATCTTTGACAAACGAGTAATATATGTAAATTAAATGTTAAAAACATGCAAAGTACATTTTCGTGGGCAAAACTTGCTCACCATGTTAATCCTGCATGCAATGGAAATCGAAACCAGGAAGTTGAAAAACCAGTATTGTTGATGGTCCATCGCCAAACAACACCAAAATTGCTTTTAAATCCAACCTATTGTGGTAGAACGTTATTTTAAATGTAATGTGAAGGCCTGCTAGAAATAAATGAAAAATTCCATGCTCAAATAACATTTCGGAAAGAAATGATAACCACTGACATACCAATTTAAGCAATACTTAAATATATGTTGCTGCTCATTGCAATGATTACAATAACTAAAGAAATCAAACTTACCCTTCTCAACTTGTCTATTATTATCTTCAAATGTTTTTGTTTTTTATCCCACTGAAGAGGGCATGTTAAGCTTAGGTAGGTTGTGATTGACAAATGGCATTTTGACTAAGACCACTGGAAGAGGATCTATTTGTAATTGTCAGCCTATCTTCAGCAGTAGAAATTTCTTATTTATCATTGCGTGCGTTACGTAAATAACTTTTTAAGCGATTTTTGACATTTTTCACGGTGGGGAAAACTCTGTTTAGATGAATTTTTTTTAAAACTTAGCGTGACCCACATTTCAATTTGGTTCAACCAACGTTTTGAGCTCTTTTTACCAAAATTTCGCAAATTTCACACAAACCTAATACCACTCGCATACCATCTCCTGCTTCTTTTGGCAACTTGTAGAACAATGTCAAGAGTATTTGGCGAAAAGCTCACATGTACCAGTCAAAGTTCAGGGTTTCCTGGGGGAAACCACCTGAACCGAAACTTTAAACCAGGCCTAAGCAGTTGTGCAGAAATACAACAACGTTTTCACTGAAAGTTGTCTGCGAGTATTTGTCACAGAGCAGCGCCTGCAATCGTGAATCGTTGCGAACAACTGCTTTACTCGCCCCGTGCAGGTGAGCGTGGTGGCGACGTTGTCGAGCGGAAACTTCGCTCCGTACCCGGCGCACGGTGGCAGCATAGAGTTCCTGCAGCGGGGGGTGAAGTCTGCCAGCGATATGTTCGCGTACCAGCAATCCGTCAACACCACCCTGACCTGGTTCATACGCATCGGGGCCTTCGTCATCATGTACGTCGCGCTGAGCTTGATGACGAGAATTTTCGTCACTATCGGTGAGTGGGAGATGTCTTTACAATACTGGNTATTTGCATCTCCAGCCAGGGAAAGGCGCTTAGATCATCATTTGTTCCGACTTTTCAGTCTTACTTTCCCTGTTACAGGTCACGTGGTGTCTGGTGACGACCAATCATATTCCCGCTTTAAACTATATATTTGTATCTTGATGTTGAAGTTCACTTAAAAACATGGCAAACAGTCCCACGTTTTTACCCCAAACCGGGATGACGGCAATATTGAATGGCCCACTGACACGAAAATGCTCTTGTTATATCAACATAAGATGTGTTGTCACGTCATACATTACCGATAAGTCAGGAACGTTAAAAGAACGTTTTGCCCCCCTCTGTTGTATACGTCACGCGCACGTCTTCTTGGAGAGACTCAAGGAAAGGAAAGTCGACGATTTTGATTATGACGTTTACAATCCTGTTGTATGATGTTTTTATTTGTACCGAAGACGAAATCAGGTGCATCCCCCTCCAGTCAACAATGGCGTGCTGGTGGTTCAACATATCCTGTTTGTTTTCTAAAGCAACTTCCGGCCAGGTGCGGGTGTTAATTGTGATGTCACAAAGCAAAATTTCTCTTGTCCACCAGGAAAGCACTTATTTATTCCTCGGGTAGATATAAGTTTATAAATACATCACGTGCTCCAGACGAAGATTGTGCAGTGCATGTGCTGCAACTTGCATACACGAGATGAGCGAATAAGAAATTACACCAAACCCATGAAGAGGTCTTAAAGCAAGGAAAGGTAATCAAAGAATTGTAAAGATTTCTTTTCAGAGGGGGGCGCTGTTACAAAATGTTTTCATTAAAGTCGGTGAAGACTCCCTAGGGGAATCCCCATCGTAGAAGTGTATATTTAGTTTCTTACACCAAGATTTTCGCCCCCCAAAACCGACGCCCTGTCGCTGTGCGTTGAACCTTGGAGCTCTTCAATTACATTTCTGAGTTTTATTTTGCAGTTGATTGGATCCCGCTGGTGCGTAACGTTGTGCGGTGGAGCGTGACCGCTTTCAACCTGACCATGGCCACCTTCCTGACCTTGGTAACAGTGGCCCTGTGCTGGCTGCGCTTCAGGCCACTCTTCGGTTTCACTGTCCTGGCCGCTTCCATCCTGCCCTGGGTGCTGTCCAGCCTCAGGGCCAAGAAGCTCGCCTGACCTGACTTGCGTTGAAAGCAGCGAACCAGGGGCGTCTGTCTGTTCAATACGTAAAGCTTCGTGTTCTGTGCAGCGCAAAGCCAATGAGCCATGAGCCCCACTGGAGCCCAATATAGAAATGAGATTCCTCCGCCTTTTTTTCTTTTACGCATTCGTTCATGTCACCGAGGAAACATGAAATGTACGGAATAACGGTCACCGGTATGATTAAGTCGTCATTGCTGCCATTATCCCGGCAGCCTGTGTTGTCCTCGGTAAAACGACGTGGGTTCGATTCCCTGCTCTGCTGTCGTTGGCGCCACTCCCCAACAGATCGCAGGTGTTCCGCATCAGTGCGTTGTTTCGCGGGTCTTCACGCATCGCTTGTGGTCAGTCAGTCGAATCATCTTGTCCCGATTTTAGCTGATNGCAAATATTTTACTTCTGCAACAGCAATAATGCANTCTGCTGTTCAGGAATCGTTAGAATCGCAATTCAGTGTTGATTTGTTGGCAAATTGTTGTTTTCTTCAGAGTGGTGGTTTTACTTTCTTTGTGCTGCAGAGTTACGAGTTGTTGCATTTTCCAATTTTGTGTTATTTTTCGTTTCAGTTTCAAAGTATGATCACTGTGTTGTTTGGATGCCGAACTGTTCGATGCTTGAAGCCAATTTATAAAAGTTTCTCGTTCAGCATTTTGTGATAGAAGCAGAACTATGAGGAAGATGAGTGTTGCGTTTTAACTATTTCTCAGCAAGAGAAAGGTCAACATGATTTGCCGAATACATGAAGTCGTAGCTTGAAGATAAAATTTTTTTTGATAACGACGTGATTGCTGAAGATCGCGTTCCTATTGTTTGCCAGCGAAACAAACGTTCCAAGCAGAACCGTCACCAGAAAGTCGTCAATAGGGGGGCTTTAAATTTGTGCGGGGGGGCTTGACATTCAAATTTGACAAAATTCCATNTACTTACAGTGTTTCATACTTCAATTTGGGGGGGCTTGGAGTTTTGGCCTCCCCGTGANGACGGGACTGGTTCCAAGCCTCATTGTTACCATACAGCGTCCACCTCCCACAGGTTATGGGAAGATGTGTTGGTGCAGAAAACATTTATTCGACCACATCCATTGAAGAGTACTTAATGGAGAAAACGTAGAAAATGGATAAAAAAACTTGTCACTTTTGATACCCAGTATTTGCAAACCTTCAGGTTTCAGATGATTTCTCAAACTGCCGTTCGCACCAGACCAGCCTCGTCTTGGATGTTGCGATTTTAATAATCAGCTGTATTGACGACCAGGACTGGGGCCCAAGCAATTTTGGATGGTGGAACCGGAGCCTGGAATCTGGGTTCCCGTTCCACAAACATAGTTTGTGGGGCCAGAGAGTTGATATAATCAGGGTTTTTTAAGAACTCCCAGAATTGAAAATTGGGTCCCTACAGGTGCGTACCNGGTACCTAACATTTTCCTTAAAAAAACAGATATAAAACAATTATTTTTTAATTTTCAANGGACCAAATCGTTTAGGAGCGGGAGCCAAAAACTTCCAGGTGTTGGAGCCGAACCTTGAAATTAGAGTTCCGGCTCCACACCCCTGTTGACAACATCGGGAAAGCTACACCAAAAACTGTAGCTTCAGATCGCTATAATGGATAAAAAAACAAGGAGAGTTTGTTCCAAAACGGAAGGAACCAACAATTTTGGGGAATTTTTCACACTTGGCTAAAGCATGGAAAGTTTGCATTCTGCCATAAAACAATGGCATGGAATAAAAAATGTTCGATGACGATTATTAAAAATCAAAGTTCGTAAACGTGTAGCCCACTGGTTGCAAAAGGAGATCAACACGTAGGTTATTGTGACGAAAGTTTTTCACCTTTTATTGTACATCATCTCATTCAGAACTCAAGCATTACTGGTCGATTAAGCAAACGTATTTACCTGCCCTTGAAGAAGGACACAGTGTTGTTTTGGTGAACTGCGTTACTCATAGTAGTTCAGTCGACTTGTTTCTAATTTTTCCACAATTGTTTATTGCCCTCCGCTTACGTTTCACAGCCACGTTTGAACCCTCGCCCTCACGTTTCTCCAAAATCGCTCGAGTCCTCCCACAGCGCTCACTCCTGCCTTGAATGCCGTGGCGACTTCCTAACTTGGCAAAGCAGTTCTTTTGGGAATAAAGTCTCCCAAGAGAGCATCACCACCCAATGTGTACTGATCGCCATAAGATAGTCCACAACACCGGTTTGTTTAATACCGTTGACGAAATAAGTTGCTTTGCGACGTGAACCGTGACGGCGAAAACGAAAATACGCAGCAGCGATTCAGCAGCAGGAGACCACAAACGAGAGATTTACTTTTTGCATGGCACTCGCGAGTATTCCAGCGCGACTATTCTGTGAAATGGACAGAAATAGACAATCAGAGAATTCTACGGAGCTATGTTGTCAATTCTCTCTATACTTCTGTTCTATAACATACGGTTTACCAACAACCACATTGCCACGTAAGGACTAAATAAGAAGCATTAATCATTTGATTTGAAAATCACGCGACACAGCTGTGTAAACGTCTTTGTCTATCCGTGCTGCTTGATCATGGATGAGAGCTCTTGCTTGCCTTTACTGCACGTGCTTCATCATGTTCATAAATTCTGAAAAAAATGGGTACATCATTTTTCACTGTTTTTATGATAAAACCTGTGCTTTTTTCTATGTTTATAAACTTTCTGCAAAGTGAGAAAACGTCTCGTGAAAATGTTTTTCAGGGCTTTGTTAATTCAAATCTGAATTTTGTAGGGTATTTTTTGAAGAAAAAGCATGCTATTTATTAATATCTCATTTGTGACAGCAAACAAGCTCACTAAATTTGATCAAAGTTTCGTATTTCGTTTGAGCTTTCTTTACATTTTCTCCCATTTGTGCAACTGGAACAAGTGGCGTAATTGACGGGGATCAGAGGGGCGAATCGCCCCTATGGCAAGCTAAAGGTAAAAACTGGGCCCCAACTTAGCTTATATTTCGGTTTTAGTATTCTTTTGGTTTTCAGTAGGTTGCTGTTTTTATGCGTTTTTCGGAGTATTTTCCGGTGATTTAGGGCTTTAGTATATCCATCCACACCCGGATTCACCATCACTTCTCAAGGTTTTTCTGAGTGTTGGTTAGTGAACCCCCTTCAGCTAAGTTTTCCCCCTTGGCTCAATCCTCTAGTTACGCCACTGACTGGAACCACTACTTTATTAGCGCGGCTTATTCCACATTTTGATTAATAGCAAGACCAGAAGTTCGTTGCCTTCCCCCTTGGGAACTAAAAATTAGTTTTTGTTGAAGGGTATTAAAGCTATTGCAAACAAAACATCTTGGTTTCATCTGTAAACCCCTCAAATATACGGCTGTGCGACTGAGAGTTAGCTCCGTGATTCAACTGTTACAGAGTTGTACACAAGTCTCATTTTGAAGCCTGAACCCGGCCCGAGTCCGACATTTATTTTTGAAGGCCGATTTAAGCCCGAAAGTCAATTACCAAGTGAGTCAAGATATGTGCAACTGCAGAGTATCACAAAACGTGGTGTACCGGTATAGCTGCAGGCACACGCTTTCATCACACCCAAAATAGTAACCACGTTGACCAAAACATTGACTTAAAGTCTTAAACAAGCACAAACTTAGCTTGTTAGTCCACGATAATACTGCGGAATATAAAGCTTCTCAACAAAAAGAGAAACTATCACGAGACTATCCANGATGGCGCTATAGACATAAAAGAAACTATCTAGTATAGCGCTATAGGCATGAAAAATCGGTTTATAGGCTATCGTGTCTTAAAACAAGCCAAGAATCGCGTAAGTGATTGATCTTTTCGAAGCAACGCCATCGCGTGCTGATTTCCTCAACGCTGTCGCCTTCTTAAAAAGCCTGTGAGACTAATACCGAGCAGAGAAGAAAAGAAAGCAGCTGTACAAATAGAATTAGCTGAAGACAAATCACAATCACTTCACCCACAGAAGTCACCGTGGTGAGCGCAACTAATGTACGTCACGAAAAAAATTCGTTGCTCTTAATGTTATGAAAAAGTTTTGTATGCAGGCCCGAAACATTTTGATAAACTTAATCTCGAACCCGGCCCGACTTACAACTCTGAACCCTTATCTCCAGGTGTGAGCTTTATCACGAGAACTGGTACACAAAATGTACTAACATGCGAAATTATCAGAAACATCGCATCCATAATTAAACAGTGCATCTGAACATTTAATTCACCTTCGTAATCGATCAATCCATCACCATTTTTGTCTCCGTCATTCATCATATCATCAACCTCCCAGTTTTCGATGCCTTCTCCAGTACCTTCCATAGCGGCCTAATAACAGTATTATCGCAAGAATTTAATTAATTATTATTTACAATCAAAAACGCAAATATCACCGACTTAAACAACATCATGTTGGATGTTTGAAAATCAACAGTTTTTATGTTCAATGAATGTGGAGTTTTTCATGTTTTTGTTTCTGATACGACTTTGCAGTACTTCAAGTANTTTTACTCTACTACCAATCATTCACTTTTTAAAACTTTCTTTGAGTCAGTTTGCCAGTTGGGCNACAGCAAAATAATTGTGGGAAGCAGCATTTTCGTAAGCTTTTTGAATTCTCTTGTCCATTTCAAAGCAGGCATAATTTTGCTTAGTTCTATCTTACAACAAGCTATTCGTGCACCCGCCACATTTGAAATGATGGATGACGGTGCAGGAGCAGTACGGAAAGCTTTTACATATTGCTAGAACGAGTAGATAAAATGTGTGTGGTATTTTATTTTCCAACTTTTGCGTTGTGGGAGATTCTTCCAACTGTTTTGTTGGGAAGCAAATCTTCGTTTGTGTCAAACACACTTTCTTTCAGAGTTGTAATGAAATGCCAATTTAGAAGTATCTTGAGATGCACATTTTCGTTAATGAAAAACTGGGTATTTAACAAAAGCACTAAGTATGGCTAAGAACATTTGTGTCTCTACAGTAGAATTTTATGCCTAGATATCAGTGATGGAGTCTCGAGACTTCGTCTCCATTTTTGCGAGTCTCGGTCTCGAAGGTTTCAGGTCTCGTCTCGGTCTTGAAGGCTCTAAGTCTCGGTCTCTTGCCTATTGCCGTTACGCGGCAATAAAAACCTGTTTCTATATTGACACATCAGACTCACTGCTCCGACTCACTTTTACTCGAACACAGACCATACCAGACGCCTCAGAAAAGGACGAGACGTCACGAAATCAGACGCATGCGCCAAAAAAACGCATAGGACGCATGCCGTGTGCATCCAGCTTTAGGGCGTTAATGTACGCAGGCTTTGCTGAGAAAATGTGAGCGCTGACTCAACGTAACTACTCAGTTGAATGATGTGTTTGCATTTTTTAACCCACACGAGATTCTGCAAAACAAAAACCACGAAACTTGTTTGAATGCTCTCAGAAGCAAATAAGAAGACGAAATCGACTTTCAGAGTTGACTGTAGAAATTGATAGATTTAAACGACTCCTACGAAGCAGCGGTTCCACTTTCGAAAGCAGTGCTACTGTGATTGACGTTTTACAATGGTTAACATGTTGTCGTCTACTTGACTCCGCGAGAAGAGTTTCTCTCAACTCAAATCTGCTATTTTTTTCGCTGAAACATTCGGTCATTTTTGCTGAGACATTTTGGTCACTGAAACTTTTCGGTCATTTGTCTCACACTTGCATTAAAACTCGCCATGGCAGTGTTTTTTAGCCTATATTTTCAAACATTCTGACCGAAATGACTGAATTTTTTTCGGTCATTTCAAAAACGTTTCGGTCTGTGACCGAAGAATGATCGAAAAAAACAAGGCTCAAATTGACAAAATGCTATTTGCGCACTACTATGGGGGAAAGTCGGTTATCGGCTCTGGCGATTCTTTCCATCGAAAGTGAATTTATCTAAAAGTTTGATTTTGGAGATATAATCTCTGATTTTGCTTCGTCAAAAGGCTCGACGAGTTCAGCTTGAGTAACAACGAAATATTATGATCGGAGGGTTAGCGTCAGGATTGAGGCGGCGGCTATGCGTTGTGCTGATAACATACAGCATTGGCTGACTGAAACTTTGGCCGGCAGAGTGGAGTGTGTTTCTCATGCGATATTTTTCATACTCTGGCTGAATGCGTCTCCTGTCTGTGTACTGATATGACTGTCCGCCCTTTGCGCTGAGTGCGTTTCTGGTAAACCTGCAAGTCACGCTTGCTGGTTGCATTTCCCCTTCGTTAATTTCTTCTATTTTGTTTGCGTTCGGTGTCCTGTCATTCATTTTGAAAAATTTTGTTTGGCTGTTAATCGTCTTGGGAGTCGAGTAATGGTGACTTCGGTCATACCAACTCTCGCCTACTACAAACCTTGTGTTTGTTCGAAAACAATGCGACAAAATCTTTTTTTACATTCATGTTCCTTAATTTGTTGTTAGCCTCATAATCTTATTTTGTAGCTTGGAAATAATCCAACTTAATGAGTTTTTTTGTTAATAATAGTTGTTAGTTGCAGAGTTGTCCGAATACTCTACTGATATGGTGATGTCATCATGTTGTAGGTATTACCAGCTGCAGCTGCGCATTGGGTCCCGCAGCATGGTTTTCGGGGAGGTTAAGCAGTCGACAATTTACGCTAAATTTGGCGAAAGTTCTTGCAAAAAGGCCTTCAAAAAACAAAATATCATACCATGGTTGGCTGAGCAAGATGACGTCATAAATATAACACCACTGCCCACACTAGGGGGCGGCATTTTCTGCTAGGGCCAGGGCGGCAGATTGGGCTCCTACGCCCCTGTTACAGAGTCAATGAAAAGACCCTGTGGTCACCTGGTCAGCTGACCATGGGTCATTCATCGTGCTTGCTCGGCTGTAACAGCAGCGATACACTAAACACGACGTAACTTCAGAAGATTAGAAACGGCAAAAAAGAAAATATTAATAATGATAAACCGATCTTTCAAGAAAAAGAGGCAATAACAACAAGGACGAAATAGGCACAGAACATTTACAAGGCACGGAGAGTAATGTCAAGAACATAAGGATCAAATATTTTAATCAAGATGTTTTTTGATCTGTGTTCGAAAGCTAGTGGAACCCAGGAGCTTGATATCCAGTTTAAGAGAAATCTCTGCTAGATATGAACTAGAAACTGTATGTGCTGTAACTGTGATCACGACATTATTTATAGAATGAATGGGCTAGCTAAAATATTGAAATTCACAGGAAGAACTGTTTATGCTGTTTTACTGAAAGAGAAGAAAAACGGAAGTGCTAAATAGCCTTATAATAAATACTACGGCCAAAGCAAACGATACAACTGACATCTTGCAAACGTTTCGATAACAACTGTTATC
>JGI24159J19872_10008454_pt1 | contig 13471 bp, 15 predicted proteins | sample Ectturendosymbi4_FD_19872 | JGI IMG/M metagenome (IMG submission 19872) | reverse complement strand
TGCAATCTACTAGACTGGCCGATCCGTGTGAGCCGCTGAACAGCTCTCTAGCGCAATGGGCGGAGGAGCTAGGACATTGGTAAGGCAACCAAAAACTGCTGGTTTTTTTTGCGAAAATTGCTGAAACCAGGCGGCTCTCAAAGTGTTAACTTCCGAACCAGAAACTTTAGAAAGTCAATAAAAGTCTGAAACGACTTGGATTTTAGCCTAGTTTCCAGTTAAAACTTAATTGAAACACTTCCCTCTTATGGTTGGGGCCCAGTAGAGCCCTGTGCATGTTGAAATTTTTGTCCACTCCTTTCCCACAAATTTTATACACACCCTGCCCCACACTCAAAGGAATATCAAAAATCTTGCCTGCTCCCACAGACTTATAACCTGCACACACCCCCAACCTGCACCCATCCCACACTGTTTCCATCCTGCACCTGTCACTGCGTGCCTGAAAACCACTAAAACCCGTGGAATGAATTTCATCACTAGTGGCAATTTGTTCGGTGGTTAATTTCAAAGCCAACGGAAGAGTATGTCGTTCACTGAGAAACTCTTTCAAATATGTTCTGCTATTCATTACATGATCCTGGATACTAAACACACTTTCATTAGCAGCATAGGTTGCAATCACGTAGAATGTATTTCCCGCAAGATCACTGAGATCTGGAAATTCTGATCTGTGGTCTCGCCACCACTTGAGAATGTCTCCACACCAGCTATGTCTAACCCAAGGCCCACATGTGGCCCAGTAAGCTTTTCATCATTGTGTATTATATGTACATTGTGTGTATAAGTAATGCAACAACAATAGCTCAATGCAGGATTTCAAAGTACAATATATTTGTACACCGGCACTAGAGATCGACCGGTATGGCTTTTTTGGGGCCAATATCAATACCGATATCTCGGCCATACATGAACCGATAGCCAATACCAATAACTGATATTTCCAAAATTTTTAAATTTTGTTTTCTGCTTCGTTATCAAAAATATTATGCATTCTGTCTTATCCTTTTTTTCAAAAACTTCAAAAATCAGAATTTATGAGCTAAAATTTTTCAAATTGCAGCCATTTCAATATTTTGCTATAATTTTCAATTCGATTAATGATGATGCTTTTCTTTCAACTGTGATGGCTGATGCATGCTCAATGGTTCACCTTGTCTGGTTGTTTATGAATATGCACCTGCTAGCGTTGCTGCAAGATAACTGTCTTGACTTGATTCGTTGTGCTTTCTTGCACAAGTTTTCTGCATGCGTGAGAAATATAACAGCATTTTGTCAACATCTACCGAGGCTGATTAAATCGGCCATTTTGGCCGACACCAATGTATCAGTGAAACCCAAATATCAGCCCAATATATCAGCCAGGCCGATAGATCGGTCTATCTCCAACCGGCACTGAAGGTGTTAAAAATCACTGATTGTGAGCCACACACAGCCCTGAATGTTGTGGTTGAGAATCAATGTTGCTGACATTTCAAAGTTAGATGGACTCAAGACCGAAATTGCCTTCTGATGGAGATACGGCCTGATAATCCAAGTTCATTGCTACATTATGTCACTTGTCAGCATGGCATTTGTTACGGCTGAGTGTTATAATATCCTACTTTAATACTCAGTCAATATGTTTAGTTTTGTTTAATGGACAATTTATGCACAGTTAAAATATCTTCATTTGTACCAATTACATTTCACGTTTGTATTCATTTTATATTATATAACATTATATATGTTATACTACATGTCAATTTCTACGAACACTACACTATTAAGCAAGATCAATATGGTGTGAGTTACCTTCTTCCAAAATTACTAATTTAATGCTTTTTTGAGAAACATGTAGTTCATTTGCACAACCATTCAAAAAACTGGTAATACTATCCACTAAATATTTATAGCTGCATAACCATTTGTCACTTTTTCCTAGTCAGTAAGGAATTAATAACAATCTCCCACCTTTATAAATAATGAAGTCATTCTTTGTGAAGTATTATAATAACGCGATACATTTTGTATCATGCTGATGATATTGATCAGTGTAGGAATTACTTCAATCATATTGACCTGTTCAAGCATAAAATTTAGAAAAACAAAGACTTTGCAACACTAAACACATGTTCACAAGTTATGTTACAGGGTCAGAGTTGTAGAGAGGAGTGCATGCTTTTTCCAAAGAGTACAGATACTTCACATTGTCCTTGGCTTCATTAGCATGATCAGTAATCTGGGCATCCATTTCTCTCCATGCCTGAAAAAACACCAATAAGTTCTGTGAAAGGCAAGAAGCATTAGCTTTATATTAAAATTACCTAAAACACCTTTGCATAATTATGTACTTCATTGTCAATGCACATACATTGATTTGATGGAAGTTTTCATTCAGTTAAACGACAACAGTCATTTGTTGTCAGGTCCTGTTTGGAAAAGATTTTACATTAGCATATACAATGCTTTACAATAATAAACTCATTTTAAGCAAACGATGCATACAAATACAAACTAACATCAATGAAAGAACTATGTACACTTTTAAGTCGACATCAAATCATTCAAACAAAATCATATTTTAACCAAATGCTGATTGTCACAGTAATGCTTGATGAAAAGCTCATCATCTGTGATGCATTGTCTTGCACAAGTTACTGTTTATCAGGTCCACTACTTTTCAACAAGGTCTTTCATACCAACATTGCACCAGAAGCTAAGTGATAGTACTTGGTCACACCAAGCTGCAGATTTACTTCATGAAACAATATCCATTAAACTTGCTAATAATAAAGCTAAACTGATATTCATCTGCAGGGTCACCACACAATTTCAAAAATAAATTTCCTGAGTTGTTCAAGACCTTTTTCAGACATTTTCCATACGTGACGCTTTTGTATGACCTGCCCAGGTCAAATGCAGGCACTGTAACAATTAACACAATAGAAGTAAAATTATATCAATATTGAATAAAATATTATGAAAATGTACGCCTAAAGATTAAGTCCGGAAAATTATTTTGTTTCCACACTAACGGAGCAAAAACAACTTCTGTCCAGATTTTTCCAGACTGGAAAATGACAAAAATGTTTTCCATACTATTCAAGACTGTGCAGTAACCCTTAATTTGACCAATGTGTGATTATTTGATTGAGAGAGTCAATAATGGGAGGTCTATCCCCAGCAGTTACCAAGCGTGAACTTTCTATTTAGCTAGAGAAGTGGTTCTTGATTTTTTTCGTATTCCTCCCTTACAAACCCAAACACTGTCATTTCCAAATCAACAAAAATCACAAAAAATATAATTGTAAAAATTTCCCACTACCTACTGTGAAGAAACAATACACGATTGTGAACCAAAGAGACTCTTTCATAATGTCAGTCACTGGAGTTAAAACAGCTTGTTCTTGCGTACTTTAGACCAAGAGTTCCCAACCTGGGTTACATGTACCCCTAATGGTACATTTACCTATATGAAGGGGTACATTTAAGGCTAGTAATAGAGGAGCAAAAACAGTTATATATTATTTCTTTCCAAATATCATACATTAATCGGTAAATGTTCTTTCAAAAAAACATTACTGTCATGGTTCTGAAAATCTACATTTCTATTAAATGTTCGGTGGTTTTTTGTTATTTTACTCAGCCGTTTCGTCATAAGCAATTTCAGGGAAAATTTTTATGCTCCTCTGTCAAAATGCAGAAGGGGTACATGGTCAGAGAAAGGTTGGGAACAACTGCTTTAGACATTCCCATCTAAACCAGCCCCGTGTAGGTTTTTGTGTTTAATAAATAATAAAAACTAAAGGTTTTTCCATCCAGAGCTTTTCATCGTCAATTCCTCCCTGGAAGAAATTTCCTCTAGGAATTAAAAAATCATCCTCTAGTGAGCCAAGTGGGACTTGTTTGAGAAACACTGTGCTTAACGGTAGATGTGTCCAGGGTAATTTCCACACCAGTGCCATTAGATTTTCCCAAAAAACATCAAGAGCTGTCACACATTGAACCATCCAATTTTAGTGACCGAATGCTACTTGAAGTGTTGGTAAGTTTTCTATCCAAACAACTTCTATCCAAACATGTACGTTTGTTTTGCACACATTTATATAAACCTTGTTAACAGCTCCCCAACGTGTTGGATATATTCCTGTACTTCAGCAGAAATTGATCCTGTATTAATCAATTCATTTATCAAATATCTAAGGAACTATGAACTTGATAGCATAATAATTCAAAATAAATAATTTTAAAATATTAAATCGATAAACTTTGCAAAATGTACAGAAAAAGTTGAAAAAATTGGTTGATAAATAACTACAATGATTTATATACTTCAAAAATTCAATTAAATCTGTAACTGGGTTGATATTGATAATCTGCCTGCAGAACGTGGGAAAACAACTATGGTAAATCACAGCACAACAACTCCAAGAACCTAAGCACTTACTTTCAATACTTTAGACTTCGCAGCATGAAGGGTGTTAATAGCTGCTTTACACTTTTCCCCCTTTACATGTTCAAGCAAAGAGTTAAACTTAGACATAAGAAACCGCCAATGTTCCAATTCAGCAAGTGGTCCAGTGTCATCAGCTTCCTTCCTCATTTGCTCACTTTCAGCAAGTACCTGCAAATATGATAAATGGCATTACATCTACAATACAAATTGATTTTTCATTTCGTATGAAACACACAGCTTTTACTATTTTACAAACAACTGCAAATGGGAAAGACATAGGTTTTATCTAATTTCTCTCTTCAACCACTTTAAAACACAAGTCTTTAAATATGCAAAAATCCTTTTCCAACAAACCCTAAAAGGAAAAGTGTCATGTATTGCCTGTGGTATCTCCAAACCTAATAGGTTCTCCTTTTTCTCTCACACTTCTACACTGTTACACCATCCTCATCCAGAAATCATCATAAAATCCAAATACAGATTAATATTGTGGCATAAATAGCAATGCAGTCACTGTAAATAGGATAACAGCTGGAGAAAAACCTTGACCACATACACCACTTCAAAAAGTAGCAGGCAATCACAACATACCTGTAACCGTCAAACACCTTCCCTACTGTGGTAGGAATATATTCGTACTTTCTTGTTATCAGTTACCTACTGGTGTACAAATACATTCGTACTTCCAATCCCATGTCAACAGTTGCCTCCCGCAGCACGAACTCCTGTTTGCACAGCGGGGTGCCAGAGATAGCCTCCAGCGAACACTAACTCAATGGTGAAAGTTCTGGTCATTTTGGCCATTACTACTTTTATTGGCCACTTTGGACATGAATACCAATAATGCAAGCTTTCCCACAACAGTTAAGCAGGGTAAACACTGTGGTAAGTTTATAAAAATGAAAGGAACAAGCATCTAAAAAGTTTGTTTTATCAATTTCGTGTTTGGTTACACATCAAACACTGCATCATTATGAATATGGCTAGGCCAGAATTTCTCAAAAAATCTCATGAAAAAGCAGCCCCATTGAGAACATTTGTAGGTTTGATTTTCACAAAGAACAAAATCTGTAGAAATTACAGCATCAACCAAGCCATTGATGGGTTTATATCTTTCCAAGCAATGAACATTGCACCAATGTTTTCTGTTTTTCAACTTTGTGCTTTTTTGTGCAGGTAACACATTATTGGCACTATTGTTAGGCGAGAACTTCCCAAGAAAAAAAGAAAAGGAAGCTACACTGAGAACATTCGTATTTTTGACTCTCGCAAGAGACCCTTTTGGGACTGCAATAAAAAAATCAGAAAAAGCAGCTACACTGAGAACATTGGTATTTTTGACTCTTGCAAGAAACCCTTGAGGGACCACAGAAGCCAATATTGACATTGCCAATATTGACATTGCTGCGCAATTATTTTAATACTCGCAAACCGCTAAAGTTACCTCCACTAGTAAGGTATTGTAAGAAAAGTTTCTTCACTGCATATCTTTTGAGGCATTGGTGATAACATTATTGGTATATATATATATTTGTAGACCAGCTCTCAAAGTGTTAAGGAATAGGTCGAACATACCAGTAGCCAAAACATTAAATGGATATTTAAACTTCCATACATTTTTAAAAGCGTTAATAAACTCTAGCACTGCGGTTTTAACCTGGGGTTGGTAAACTCTTAACGTGTCCATGATTTTTAAAGAGTTGATAGGTTTTGCAGACATTTTTATTACAACCACGATGATTAACACATATATTCAAATATTTGTTGCAGCGTTTCATCTTGGGAGTCTGTAACTTTTATTAGATTATGCTGTGGGTATGTTACTCACCAATGTGAAAGGTCAACCGACATCATTTTTTTTGTTTTATTTTTTTGCTCCTATCGACAGAACTTTTCGTTCTGATTCTAAATCACTAATTTTTATCAACATTGGTAACACGGTTAAGCTGTGGGAAGCAAGCAAAGTTTGACAATCTGCTATTGCTTGAGTCACAGCACATGGCGTCTTGTCAGAACTTTACTATGCAGCATGCACGTTTCTTCACGTTGAAGCATTGCATTTTCCCATTAGCGACCCACTGCGTAACGCAATGCAGTTTTGCTGGAATGTAATTCTCTCTCAGTTAAAGTTGGATATTGACACTTGACTTAATTACTTTGTAGTATTTAAACAACATAAAACCCAGCAATGGCAAAATTTTTTGAGAGTGACAGTGACACTGAAGAATTGGGTTTTCCAAATGTTGTGCTGCCATACCAGTCGTATGAGCCTGCACCTAATCAGTCAAGTATAAAGTTGAACATACAAGCAGCACCGATGTCACTGAAGATGAAGAAGCTGGCTTAGATGAGGATAATTCCTGACATTGAGAACTGGTAAGCTTTTGAGTAGCTGAGAAGGATTTTCAGGGTTGGTTGGTGTCATAAAAACTACAGGGTTGGTGTCATAAAAACTAGAGTGGTCAAAGCTTACACAAAGCAGAAAAGTTTTGCCCGCTTACATTGTTTTCAAAATTAAACAAAGAGAAATAGCTTTTCCCGACAGGTAAAACTTTTTTCCAATATATTGTCAACATAAATGTGGTTAGGCTATAATTTTGATGATGCTTTGTGCACCAACAGAACTTGTACGGTTTCAAGTAGATTAAAGAAATTTTACAATGTAAAATCATTATTCATTGCTTGTTGACAGTATCACAAAAGCATTTAGCAGGGAAAGCCAGGCCATAGCCAGACTTTAAGGTTTGCAGGAAAAACAATTTATTTTAATTTAATTAAAACAAAACAAGAGGTTAAAATTATTCGTTCTATTATATGTTTAAAACAAAATTTTCTGTGCACAAAAAAACTCGGGAAGGCACTTCCCCCAAATGCACCACTGTGGCTATGGGCCTGCGGAGGGCCAAAGCTTGTAAATGGGTTGTCAAAGAGTAAAGGCATTGTCGCCTTTTTGATGCAGAACATAACAAACTTCCTCTTTCACCAGGGATGCCAGAACAGCGGTAGGGCAGGAGGTACAGTGGAAAAGTTCGTGGAAATGGAAATTTATTTTTTTAAAAACAACAAAATTGTTACCAATATGCTTGCTTCTGTTCAGAATTAATGCTGACCTCTGACCTCAAAAATAATAACCATTCTAAATTTTCTGGGTGGGCGAATAACTAATGTACAATAAATTTGCTTTAGGTCCGTCTTGATAACCATGAAATTACCTATGATACTGTTATGAAAACGGCACCTCCGCCCTCTTTTGAATCAAGCAGGGGCAATGCCCCTGCTTTTCTGCAGCCCTGTCCTTTATATTATTTTCTCTGAAATGTGGAAAACATGTTACTTCTTACCTTCAAAATGTTTTGGCCATTTTTTTTACTTTTTCTGAGCAATTTTTTTGTAAACTTTTCAAGTGTGGGGTGCGACTGCAATCCCATCTCGTACGACTATGAAACACCAAATCATCTTTCTACAGGGGCACCTGTGGGCAATGCGTAACTATGCCAAAAGCCACAGAGTGCTTTTGCTGGAACGATTTATCGGAAGTCAATACGAAACGAATGGAGAAAAATGTGAACCATTCAGGATTTCGTTGTAATGGCCTCAAGATTACCGCACTAATACAAATATCAAGAAGCTAACGGGCCATCCATGGAGGACGAACTCATCCATGAGTACGTGCAATTGTATTTGAAAAATATCGACATTTTAAACGTTTTGTCATTCTTCAATATGGGTTACATATTGAAAGTCACATAAAAAAGTATTGCAACATAACATTTTATTTTTTCACCCAGGATACATACAGCCTACTGAAAATTCACGCAATGGATTTGGAAGAAACTTCGCAAAACAACACAGAAGAGTTTTGCCTGCTTGCGTTAGGCAACGATTTGTCTGTGAGCGTTGCTGTGGCTTTGAATATCCTACTTAATTTTGAATAAAGATGTGAAGACATCAGTACGTTTGGTTGTTGTGTGTATTCAAGCAATAAGAAGGAAGTGCATCAAAATAGGCAGGAGGCGTTGAATCTTGAAGCGTGACGGCGCGTCACTTCATCATTACTAATCTGTTTCTCAGGAGCTGACAGGGGAGGGGGGCCTTCGGCGAGCATCAATGGCTGATCGTTCACATATTCCGAAAAATCAGAGATAAAAATGTGGTTAAGATTAATTTTCCCCAAGCAGTAGATCTTCTCTGTAGCTTCCTTTTTCATGAAGATGTTTGATTTTTTGGTTCGAGGAATTATAGAAGGAACAGAATGAGGTTGAAGTTGTAACTGAAAATTCATGTTATATCCAATAGAGGCTGCAAATGCCCTACTTAATACAAAATTGGAAACTTGAAGTGTTTTTCACAAACCCTTCAATGCTTAGTTAAATTGTAGCTCTCTCTCTGACATTTGAAAATCCAGGCTTGCCTTATCTTAGGCTCTTTTGGGAAAGCGAACATACAAACATTTTTGCCTCACACACTTTTCATGCTGCAAGTTGCAACAGCACTTACCACCATGTCAGTAGATTTTAATGCTTCAAAATCATTGTCTGTATGAAGAAAAGACAACAATTTGCAGCAAATAGCATTAACCTACTCATAAGACATATTGTGTTGCAAGCTAATAAGAACACTGCAAGTATTAACAATTTGTTGCATGTCACAAATACAAGAAAAATGGAGTCTGACATACGTGCGCTGCGCCTGGCTAAAGCTAGTGTTATAATATATACGGTAGTTCTTTAAAATATCTTAGGTCAAAATGCAACCTAGCATCACACTAGTTATACTGCATTGAATCACTTAACGGAAAAATACGATGGCAATTCATTTTCAGAGTCTTACACTTCATCAGCTTCTTAAACTAGCTATATACAACAAGCCGTAAGCTAAGCAACGTTTCTACAGACATTATTTGTGTCAATCTCACAAAAGATATTCACTCACATCTCACTAAATTTATGGGCACCGGACTAGAAACCTGTTCTTTCGGTGCCCCAGCGTTTCTGCTGTTCTACAGAGTACATCTAGCACAATTAATTCAGTACCACCAAATAAACCTACCCATCAATCTATCACAGCACATTGCTTCAGTAATTTTGAAATTTTGACTATTGGACATTTCCCAACACTCAAGTCACCTAAACAACAACAGAACAGATTCAATAAGCCCACTAGAAGGCAACTCGTTAACTAGCCTACTAGGCGAAACTTTTGGCCAGCAGTTTAGTCCGGATTTGCCATGAGGTTTGCACATAAGGATAGGCCTAGCAAACAAAACAAAGCAACACCAATGAAGTTTGTCATTTCTAGACAAAATATGTAGAAACAATACTCTTTTGATTCAACCCTTGATTTCTGGGAGTGTAAATAACTGCCATAACGCTATGCACTTGAGATCACTGCTAATGCCACTAAAAACTCAATCAAAGCAGCCAGCTTCTGGCTATGCACAACAACGCAAACACGCTCCACTGCACGTTCTGACATGACGTCACAATAATAAGTTGGCAAGAAAACGGCAAAATCAGAGCTTGCTCGATTTCTCATGTCTGGAAGCATATAACTTGGCCATTTTAGCATGCTGTGTGGAAGAATTTCACAAGTATGTTCATGGAAACATATTTTATCAAATTCTACCAAAAAATCACATTTGATGATTTTCTCGTCAGCTGACCTTTAAGAAACGCTGCTCTAGTATATATTGGCATTCATCAACTGCATACGTCAATTAGTCGCTCAAGAATTGGACAACAACAGGATCCACGTCATAAATGCACAAAAGTTATTTTGCCTACCTTGTAAGTCGGTGTCTTAGAGCAAAGTCGATACTCGACTTCGATCGAACATGTGTTGGAGTACATCAGAAGCGTGCAAATATAAAATGCGCAATCGTACTTGCGACCACAATGACATGTTCCTCAACTGCAGTAATTATGGCTTCAAAAGCCTACTGCATACCTGAGGTGTGCAGTTAGTACATAGGGATTTTCACAAGAGGTTTTGCTGGAAAGTTTTACGAGCAAATGGTCTCTTTGATCCAGAAGCTTTGAAATTCACTAAAAACAAACTTTTCAAATTTGTCAATTGCAGCAAAGCAGACTTTATTTTCCGGCTTAAATCTGCACAGTATTGTAAAGAAAAAACTGCCAGACAAATGCACATTTTATGGATGATGTTTTAATAACAAGGGGCATCAAATATTTAAATGTTCAGACTCGGCTGTTGTTTCCCTACCATCCTAGGAAGATTTTTCACTGTGTCAGGGCTCTCACAAATTAAACTCCAAAACTCCCTAGAAACGTACCAAAAAATCCCTATTATCTGTGGTGGTGCAGCATAAATCAGAGTGCCAATGATAAATATAAAAATAGAACCAAATATGACTTCCAAAATAAGCTGAAGTAGTTCATTTCACACATTTTCATACTTTTCCAAAAATCCCTAAAAAGAGTCAAAACTTCCAACCTAGGAAGTGAGAGCACTGCGCTGCGTGCATGTCACAATAGCAGGTCAACCTTGTTAAGATTGTAGTTTTCGTTGTCACTGTGATTGTCATGCAACAGGTGGAAATTCTCACAGAAGCATGAGATTGCTACATATCAGTTGTGATCAGTGTTCCCTCTAAGAAATTCTACACTGAGCAAATGTTTGTTTTGTTGTGCACTAAGCGCACTTGAAATGGCTATGCGATATATATATATATATGTATATATATATATGCCGTATTGAATTGAGAATGTCGGACATTTTAAAAGCACTACATTAAGCAAGAAATTAAAATACTGACAAAAAATTTGAAGATGTCTCCTTCATTTTCTTTGATATTTACATACAATTCTTAGTATGGCAGAGTCATGAAATTACTATACAACAGTGTCAGAAAAAAATACCTATATAAACCTTTTGTGATACAAACAAGCAAAATACCTGCTCAATTTGTTTGCGCCAGCATGTAACAAGTTCTTCCAACTTAAGCACCGTTTCGGGATCCTTGGCAGCAGCAGCACAGTCAGCTACAGTTCTTAGTTTTTTGAAGTCTATGTCTGTAGGATCATGCAGTCTTACAGCTCCATCAACATTCATTTGAGCACCTTAAATATGCAAAAAGAACCAAATATACTTACAAACCAAGGGGAATTACTAATTAAATAATGCCGCAATATACCCATGAGTTTGTATCAATTAACACTTCAAGAACCGGCGTACGACATTTTGTACTTCGATTTCGGCCTAAAAAACAGCAGTTTTTGCTTGCCTTACCAACACCCTAGCTCCTCCCCCGATTGTGCTAGAGAGCTGTTCAAGGGCTCAAACGGATCGGCCAGTCTAGTAAATTGCACTCGAAAAAAAATTTTTTGGTTGCAGGGGGCTGATTTTTTGTTGTATGAGATGCAATAACGATTCTTGTGCATGGTCGCTTGCAAAAAAATGTTACCATAATGTTCTCCCTGTGCATATGCATGTTACCTGAAAATTTGAGTTCAACTGAGCAATAACTCACCAAGTTATTTGGGTCTGCATTGACAACTTTACCACACGTAGGCCAACAATGTGACAATGACAATTATAAACCGGCGCTGATCGGGAAAAAACCCAGAATACAGTGGAGCCCAAGGTGTTAAGATCTTCAGGTAGTAAAAACCACAATGCCATCAGGGCATTAGCAGTTTCAAAAACTGCTGACTTGCAAAAAATGTTGAAAGTTTTCTGTCCATAATTACTGAAAATTATCCAATAAACAACAAAGAACTTACTGTCCAAATAGTGCACAAAACTTTCTAGATTATGTATAAACGCTTCTTTAGTTTTTTTTCCATGAGGTGTTTCAGTAAGACTGCCCCAATTAGACATGGCCTGAATAGTTGGCAAATAGACTTTCAACATAAGTTCTCGTATTGCAGGCAGCAGTCCACCATTTTCTTCAACATCCAATACACCAAAATTGGTTTCCTGAACACAGGAAAAACAAATACTTACTTTGACAGATTGAATACCTGACTAACCATCTACCACTAATTATTCCAAGCAGAGAAGGTGATATTTGAGTTAAGAGTACCAGCATTAAACCATAAAAAGTTTTGTTGAAAGAATAAGTAAACTAAGACTGAAGTGCTTAGAGAAGCCGTGCAAACACACACATGTAAGTATTGAATGTAAACAACTCAGGGAAGAAAACATGCAATTTATTTCTTACTTCTACTTATTTACAGATAAAATTATGGATAGTTCTCTTCTTTAACATATTCATAGTCAAGAATGGGGTTGGTTATCTCTTTTCACATATTAATAGACAAAACAAGGTTGGCTATCCTCTTTTAACTACCAGCTGACGTATATACATGAGAAAAACTTGCAACAGTTACCACGCAACATATATATACATTCCTAACGAAAATCTTCATTTTTTGACCCTGGGAGTCAAATCAATGTGCCATTATTTTGGATCAAGGGATTTTTGGAATCTAGGCTATCATCCAAGTTTTTGGACCCCTTCATCAGCTTTCAAGTTTATCTGGAGCCAAAATTATGGCTCAAAAAGTAAAACTTGGATAAGCATTAAAATCCCACAATAAGCAACCTTGGTCATTATTGGCTGAAGGCCATGACTCACCAGCCGATTGAGCTAGAGCTGTTCAAACCCTTCAAAGACTCAGAAAGTCGTGTAGTTAACTCCTTGAGATACGGCCTACGGTATATTCGTACTTCGATTTCGGCCTAAAAAACAGCAGTTTTCAGTTGCCTTACCAACGCTTTAGCTCCTCCGCCGATTGCGCCAGAGAGCTGTTCAATGGCTCAAACGGATCGGCCAGTCTAGTAGATTGCACTCGAAAAAAATATTTTGGTTGGGGGGTGCAGATTTTTTGTGAGTGACATCATAAGTGAAGTTCTTTTAGGGTCATTTTGGCTCAGGTTACCTGGCCTAGGGCCCAACCGCTAGGCCAAAGTGTTTCGCTAAAGTTTTTATTGGAAACTAGGCTCGAGTCCGAGTCTTTTGAGCCTTTGATCAACTTTCTAGCATTTCTGGTTCAAAAGTTATGATCTAAA
>JGI24159J19872_10008453_pt1 | contig 13471 bp, 11 predicted proteins | sample Ectturendosymbi4_FD_19872 | JGI IMG/M metagenome (IMG submission 19872) | reverse complement strand
TAAACAAAAATATATTGTTTTTCATTATTGACAAATGCCTGTGCGGCCGGATGAAATGCATTCGCGGGCCTGATGGAATGGCTTCGCGGGTCGGATTTCGCCCGCGGGCCGTAGTTTGGAGACTCTTGGCTTAAAGTCAAAATATTTGGCCCCTCTCAAAAATTGGGCTGGCTACGATACCGCCTTGGCAACAGAAGAGACTTACCACAGCTCTAAAAATGTGTTTTGAAAGAAAGTACAAAATATAGATCAGAAACGCCGCTTTTTCTGCTCACTACAAAATAGCTGCATCCAACAAGATTGCATTGCTTTCAAAGTATAGCGCATATAATCATATAAATGGAAAGATATACGCAAGATTGTTTTGAATTGCATTTTCTATGCATCTAATGTGGAAGCGAGTAATGAAGGAACACTTATACAAATAAAAACAAAAAACAGCTGATGACCAGCGAGCATTAAGTGAATGCAACGTTTAGAGCTATGCGACAAACAGGGAAATAAAAAGAACCCGACAATTAAACGTTACAGATTTAGTTTCATTATACCCACTCAAGTACAGAACCGTCGCCAGAAAGTCGTGAATAGGGGGACTTTACATTTGTGCGGGGTGAGCCTGACATTCATATTTGAAAAAAATTCCACTGATGTACAGTGTTTCATATTTCAGTTTGGGGGGGCTAAGCCCACCAAAGACTGCTTTAGTACTCCACTGGAGCAAAGGGCTGGTGCCACGCGGCAAATTTCGTAGCGAATGCTGAAGAAAAAGTGATGCCTCAAGTAGGGGCAACGAAACTGTCGCAACTAAATCTAGCAAAGCTTGTTATAACATGTTTGTTCATGCACTCATAATGTTGCGCAATACTGCAATTTTTTTTAAACGAAAACAAAACTACGCTTAAGCCTAAAGACCTGCCCAAATAGGTTTTGCGCACAACCTTTTCAAAGTCGTTTGAAACAACAGATGTAGTCAATAAATACTGTCGTTAACAGACAGTACAACAAACGGTTACAGCAAAACTCGTGTCAGTTTCTTGGTTGCACGCACAAAAAATCAAGACATGCCATTTGAAACGAACATGAGCTTGTGATGTTACAAGCACAACAGATGCACCTCCATGATTTACGTGCGATAACAGCTGGCGTAAACGTTTACAGTTATCGGACTTGCACATAACGCTTCACTTGATTCAAAAGCAAGAAATCGTGCAGCAACAACGGAAGCGCAGCCCAGAACGTGTTTGCTGGGACCGAACTGATTAAGGCACCGATAGCATTTTTTTCCAAAGTTTAATGCGTAGTATTAAATCAGATGTTTAGGTGTTCAACATGTGCCTGACTGAGATATAGAATTAATACAATCAGGTTCTGGCAGGAACAACTCCAGCTTTTGAACATGCAGTGCCTTTTGTTCAGCCTAACAATGGCGTCTTGTTTGTCTGGGCATGCACGCTTTTGTCTGCGCTTACACCATAGGCGTAGCCAGGGGCAAAGGGGCCATGCCCCCCCAAACTTTTAGAAAATATGGTAATTTTGTGCTTTGAGAGGCGTTTTTCCAAACAAAATAGAGTTTATTCGCCTAAAATCAAACATTTTGCCCCCCCAAAATTTTTTGGCCCCTCCCAAATTTCTGGACTGGCAGCGCCACTGACTTACACATTGTCCTTTTTTTGTAAATTGCAATAAAATGAGGTTGAAAAAGATTGAAGCCATACACAAAAGCTTCCAGTTGGACCTGGTTGATACATTGGCGCAAATATGGACAATACGGTTGAAAAACTAATATCTAAAGCGTCTACTGCGTCCATTTTGAATTTCTCAAGCCGACGAACCGTAAGTTGCAGCAGAATATTTTTAAAACGCATGTTCTCTCGAGTTGATTTCTCCGAAATAGTGCATCAAAACACACCGCTTGAGTGATTAAGAAAGATGAACAGGATACTCTGAAAGCTGTTTCATTGCATAGAACTTGGCGCTTACAATATAGAAAGCGAGTAAAGGTCAGATTTTGCTGGAATGCCTTTTCCTGAGAATCACCAGAGTCTGTTGATATCGCAGCGGGATTTAAATCGCAGCACCAGAGAATTAAATCGCAGCGGGCACCTGAAGCGAAAATCTTGAATGACTCAAAGCTCACTGCTATACGCTCAGAAGATTCATGACGTCGTTGAAGCAAGCAAAGTACACGGCGCTAGAAAATTAGCACGTTGATAGCGAATGAAGAGATTAGGATGAATGTTTTAAACGGAGCGGACTAATAATCAATCTCATTTCAACGCCTTTCAGTTGGAATTGCTCCTGCAGCGGTGACGGCTGCTTCGAATGTAATTGCATTAACAGTTTCATATGCGCAGTTCAAACGCTAACTGCCGACAGCTGAGCTATCGCAAATAGTTCTCAAAACAGCGTTGCTTCAGAGTTGTAAACGGGCCTCATTTTGAAACCCGCACCCGGCCCGAATCCACAAGCCCGAACCCAGCCCGACATTTGTGTTTGAAGCCCGATTGAGACCCGTCTTTGCCTGGTGCTAAATCGTTTTTCAAAACCAGCAAAGAATCACGTAAGTGTTTGATCTTTTCGACCCAACTCCATCGCGTGCTCATTTCCTCACCTTCTGAAAAAGCGTATGAGGTGAGACTAATCCGAGCAACGTCACGAATGAAAAAAATCGTTGTTCTGAATAATATTGAAAAAAAATTTGTATGCACTCCTGAAAGTGGCCAAAAACATTTCGAAAAACTTAAGCCTGACCCGAAAAGCCCGGCCCGACTCTGCGCTGCTCCCCTGACCACCATCGAACATTTGTTCAGTTGAGTGGTCGGTCGGGCTTACACAATCTAACTTGTTTCAGATGTCTGCCTTGAATTCCCAAACAGAACGCCCAAAACAGAACGGATTCAGAAGACAACGATTATAACTTCGTCGCTGCGCAAAGTTTCCGAGCCGGTTCCATCAGAGTCAAGTGCTTTGGGATTAAAAGGTTAAGGCATGTCCTTAAAAGACTTCCCGGACGTGAACGCATCATAACCCGATGCAAACAAACTAACTGTGAGGGGCAACGCTTGCGTGAACGTTTTGGAAAAAGGAAACAATGGACTAGATCAGTTGTTCCCAAACTTTTTTGTCCGCGGAACACTGCAAGGTTCTTTCAAGTGGACAAGGGGCCCCGCCAGATCTGCCAAGTAAACATAAAACGGATTTTTTCACCCAAATTGCCGTTATTAAGGTTTCATACTGTAAACAAAATTACTCACAACAAAAGTAACCATAAAGCAAGCGAGATCAAGCAATATAGCGGCTGCCACACGCCCAAAACGGTTACGGACATATCAGCAGTTTTTTTCTTAAAACTGGAAAGTATAGCGCGTGGAACCCTTTAGATTTGTCTATGGAACCCTAGGCTTCCGCGGAACTCACTTTGGGAATCGCTGGACTAGATACTTCTGAATATTGCCAGATAACCGACCTTCAAAAACAAGCGTTTTGGTGATTCTAAACATACAAAGCAAATTTCCTGGGCGATAAATTTCAAGAAAATCTCCTGTCATGAAAATAAAAATTGCTTTCGTGTACATAGGGTTCCACTACAGTTCAAGGGTGCGTGCCAAGCGACCAAGCATTTCGAAAACGTTCCTCTGAAGACACTCAGGAATAGCCTCAGCAACATAACACGCATGCGAAGTGTGTGCTGACGTCGGTTCCGTGACAGACGCGCCACTGGTTACTTTCTGCGTCGTACTTTTCCATCACTTCGCTTTCTCTTCTGCAAGAACAAACATAATTTTGCCAGTCACGTATCTGAATACATTTTGCGGTGCATGCTCGTGCATTTATGAAGTAAAAAGGGATAGACTGTAAGAAGTACAGCAACACGCAGATTGGCATGTGTCCAAGACCTATGTTCGTGCAACTGGTAGAATGAAAAAGTACAAAGGTGACTGGATAGACTTTTGCTATACACACGGGTAGAACGTTACGTTTCGCAACTGAAGTAAAAGCATCATCGCAAAAAAGGTAGAGTTGATTTTTTCAGACATTCAACAGTTCCATATCACCGACTTGAACAGCGAAAACGTTTTGAAAAGTTTTCAAAATCTGCAACGTTGGAAAACCCTTTTACGGAATATTCAGAAAAAACGTTGGTTATGTCACAAGGTTCACGTCCAGGCGCGGATTTACCATTAGGTTAAAAGGCTTAAGCCTAGGGAGTAAGGACAATTTCCGCTTCAACGCACGTTCTTTTACTATTCCGTTAACAAAAGATCTCTACACAAGAATGATCGCGAAGGATTGAAGTGGATGACGATGAGCATTCTCTTTTCACGGCGTTGAGAATTGGTTATTGTTACGTATAATGCGTGGAACAAAACACCTGAATCCATTTTTCAGGTTACACGAGGCCAGTGAGGTACCTTCGTTCAGCCGGGGTCTCTCTCTTGTTGCTTTTTTTGGGTGAAATACGGTGTAAAAATAAGACTACCCTGTACTGTAGCCAAGGCTGCCGATATTCATTGGAGCAAAATGTTAACTACCGCGCGTGTTAAGCTGGAATTTTCTTTGAATTGTTTTTTTGTTTTGTATTCAATTGTTTTATAGCAATCTTAAGCCATTCCTTCCTCCAGCTCAATGCATAGAAAAATATTTTAACTACCGTTGAACTAGACACATATCTTGATTTCCTAGCAAGGCCAATTTGTAGCTTGAGCTGATTAGCTTAGTTAGCTAAGTGCGCTTCAAGTGTAAGTTGTTTTCTTTTTTTCAAAGTAATCAGATTAACGGTGGATCTACAGTAGGCTTAGTTGCAGCAGCTCCAGAATGTCGAAACGTACATATGAGAGTGGTTCTAAAAAGCGAAAGAAAGCCACTGCCAAAGTGGATGCACTACGAGCTGTTATTGAAGAGATGAAACAAATGACCCAGTTTTTTAATGCGACAGAAGGATCTTTTACACCAGTAGATTCTAGTGAGAAACGATGCATGTTCTACATGTTCTGGGCAACGCCATTTCGGTCAGACCGCGACAATTGTTGCGGTTGAATGTACAGAATCAGTTGGTTTTCAGAATGATTGTGCTGAAAATGAATCGATTTTAGATAAAAGCGTGTTATAGTTGCTGCAAGTGCTGCACTTGAGTGCGACGTTGGGTTATGGCCCCAGCCGTTACCATTTAAATTACAATCGCAGCTGATTCAGTCGCAGTCATTCAGATTAGATTGCCAGCACAAAGATGCCGATTTTTCAGCATCACGTCGCAGTTTCAACCGGCAGATGTTTAGACGTACTCACCCATTAACAAAACAGGTGTTTGAACGCTCCTGGCTACGTTATTCACCGGCAACTGGCAAGGCATTTTGTTTCTACTGCCGCTTATTCTCTGCCGAAAATGAATTCGTCAGTGGTTTTCATGACTGGAAAAATGCAAAATGCCACATCTAAGATGGAGGTACATGAGAAGTCTGCCACTCATCGTACTTCAGCTATTGCGTTCGCGCAGCATTCGTCTGTTCAGGAATGCATCGAAAAACATCAAGAAATAGTTATAAGGAGCGCTTCATATTACTGGAAGTCGATTCTACAGCGGGCTTTAGATGTCATCTTGTACTGCACTGAACGCGGACTTCCCTTGCGCGGCCACGAGGAAAAATTTAGTAGTCCAACAAATGGCAATTTCATGGGGCTGCTCGAACTCATAGCCAAATATGACTCATTTTTAGCCAGTCATATTGCAAAACAAGGTAAGGCAGGAAGTGGACGATCCTCATATTTGTCGTCGAGTACATGTGAAGAACTAATCGATTTGATGATTCAAACAGTTCTGGCGGAAGTGATTCGCGAAATCAAATAGTCAGTTTACTACTCAATATCTATAGATTCGACACCAGATATATCGCGTGTAGATCAATTGACTATTGTTGTTCGGTATGTTAATGACCAAGGTCCTGTTGAGCGTTTTTTGAACTCGATGTTGGAGAGCATACCGGTGCAGCATTGGCAAAAAGAGTGCTAGACTATTTGTTCAGCATGGGCATCAACATTGCAAAATGTAGAGGTCAAACCTACGACAACGCTTTTAACATGTCTGGTCTATTCAATGGTGTAAGAGCACATATTGAAGCAGTTAATGCGCTGGCGACCTACATCCCATGTGCAGCTCATTCTCTTAACTTAGTAGGAAGTTCTGCTGCAAATTGCTGTTCTGCCGTGCGATTTTTCTTCGACTTCGTCCAGAAACTGTACTCGTTTTTCAGCAGCTCGACACAACGTTGGGGTTTGCTGCGAAAACATTTCCCTTCTTCGATTCCGGTTCCCAAACAGCTGTCAGACACTAGGTGGGCGCGAAGAGTTGATGCTACGCATGCACTACGAATGGGATACGCTGGAATTCGATCTGTTTTGGAAGAGATGGGGAAGCTCAGTGCACAAAGCACGCGAACCGCTGCTACTTCCGAAGCGTTGGGTTTGCTGAACGCACTGAATCAGCTGGAGACGGCGATACTAACCGTTGTATGGGATACGGTTTTGCAAAGATTTGGTTGCACAAGTAAGAAGTTGCAGAGCCCAACATTGGATATTGATAATGCATGCTTGCTCACAAAGTGTTTGAAGGAGTGGGTCACCTCCCTACGTAATCGATTTAGTGACTTTGAAGCCGAGAGTAAGTCACTGTTGTTAAGTGGAACTGGTTATAAACGGGACCAACAGCGTAAGCGATCGCTTAAAGTGGCAATTGACAAAAATCCTAGTTCTCAAACTGTTTGCAATGGCCGTGAGAACTTTCGTATTGATGTCTTCACCATTCTTATCGATCGCCTTGAGTCGGATTTAGAACTTCGTTACAATGCATACAAGAACACTTGCGATACATTTGGTGTATTAGGCCAGTTGCATGATGGAACCGACGAAGAGCATATGGCAGGAGGGAAAAAGCTCGTTGAACTATATAAAGAAGATCTTGAACCATTATTTGTTGATGGGTTGGTAAACTTTCCTGTTTAGGAATTGCAACCCTGTGATGTCATCTTCGACTAAGAAAGATACAACGTCGATGGCGCTTGAAGCGTTTCAGTACTTGATACGTAATTACATAGCTGAAGTATTCCCAAACGTTCTCATTGCCTACTGCATGTATTTATCACTGATGACCACCAACTGTTCCGGCGAGGGCAGTTTTTCTAAGCTCAAACGGCTGAAACCATGCACGCGATCTACCATGGGCCAGAAAAGACTGCAAAGTCTTGCTATTCTGTACGTTGAGCATGCTTTAGCTAGAAAGATAAAGTACGACAAAATTATCAGCGATTTTGCAGACAAAAAGTCCCGTCGATCACCGACTATGTAACATGCTGTTAGGTGTCGTATGAAGCATGGGGGTCGGACGGGGGTTGCAGGTGGGGCTCGGTCCCCACTTGGATTTTGAAAATTTCAGCAAAATAGGTCGTTTTCTCAGTTTCGATTGGGAAAAACGAATTTCGTCACTCTTGGCCTCCCATGGAAAATCTTTGGAAAAATCCCCTAGTGCCCTTCCCCCTGGAAAAAATCCTTCCGACGCCCATGGTAAGAAGTACAAGTGTTTTACTCAGAGCCAGCTCTTGCCACGTGCAAATGCACAGGACACTCAATAAATATGTAATGGGAGTGTGGTCAGACAACTTCACCGCTGCCTTTTCCGTTAGTTTCATTGTGACTGTTTTTGTTCCTGATATCGAGGGCATTCAGAATAAAGTAATATGTTTATGAGTTGGAACAACTTGTTTAGTGAATGTAGCGAGCACGTGTAGCGCTGATTTGTATGACATAAGTCGTCGCGAACCTTCCAGAAGGGTCCCAATTTAAAACAGCCTAGGGCACGGAAATTAAACTTCGCCTCTGTTCACATCTGATCAACACCTGATGTAAATTTAAAGAGTGCAAAATTTTTGAACATCGCTGGTTGAAACATTAAGACAAGCGCTGGTTAAGGATCTTTTGAAACCATAGATATCGTATGAATCAAGCAAATTACTGCATGTAGTCATTTATAGTATCATTACAAATTCACCAGCAGACAGATAAAATATTGAAAACGCCCAAGCAAAAGTAAGGATTGACAAACAGTCACATCTCACCCTCCAACGACAAACAAGCTTCCTGCAAAAATGCAAGCTCCATGACCATAACGAGGATTGTTCAACTTCCGGACTTCTGTCCAACAATTGCTGCTGAAGTCAAACTTTTCCACAAGGTCGAGTGCGTTGAAGCGGTTGTCACGACCTCCTGCAGGACAGGAAGCAAGTCACCACAAACGGGATGTTGATCACACCATTAAATTGTGGCTATACGAATACCTGTGGCTATAACAATGCATCAAGATGTACCATATTATCAACAAGCCGGTTCCATTTGAATAGAGATCGAAGATGCACAAAATGCGCGCAAACTATTTCCTTGTAGAACAATTTGTTGATTGATTCGATTGCGTCAATTTTGTGGAGACATATTTTCGTAAATAGTACAAAAATAAATTAATGAAGACCTGTTTAAAATTCTGTATTTCGCTTCACGTAAAAGATTTGATACGAGGAGAGTGTCATTTCTTCTAAAACGTACAAAACCACTTTTCGACGGCCCACTGAAATCGAGCAGCGTTGAAAGTAGTAGTGGAAGGAGACAATCCCACCACTTAATTATTTATAATATGTAAGGATTTTCTTCGTAAGGAATCACAGAAGGTTTAGTATAAATAAGGAATCACAGATGGTTTTGCATAAAAAGGCCATTTACCGACAGTCTTTCACGGCTAAGATGAGTTTTTTTTCGGTAACCTGATGATGTTTTTTAAGGAACGAAGCTGTACTGAAGGCAAACAAAAATACACGAAAACCACCTGTAGCATAAATACACCCATTCAAGACTGCTCCAGCCAGGGCGTGGCGTGCCACAGACATTGGAGCCGCTTGCTTCCAGGTGTCAGATTCCAGATCGTACCATTCCATCTCTCGTAAACTTCCTTTTGTATTTCTTCCACCGAAGCACCAAAGAGCTCCTGAAACAATAAGAACTCGTTCTCATGCGCGCTCTTACGTCAGTGGCAAAAAACGTGAACGAACAGGCACCAAGCAGTGGTTTGACTGAGTATATCTTAAAATCAAGAGGCAAGCGGAATAACACATGGAGATGGCTCGATTGAGTAAGAATGGAACCTATAGAGGCCCTGATTGAACCGGGATTTATTTTCATAAAAGTGGCCACAATTTCGAATTTTATTTTTTAGATGCAGAAAATGGGCAACGTGCTCAAAGATATCAACGTAAAGCGAAGCGGAAATTTAAAAAACAGAAACATTAAGGGCCGTGTTCAGTCACGGAAGATGCTTTGAAGCGGATTCGCTTGTTGCGGCCATCCTAATATGAAATATTCCACCACAGATACCGAAATATTTAAGACAGGTTTTCACTTCCAAACGCAAAAGGTTTGATTCAGATTTAACTTTCATCATCGTAGAAAACGATTTCATCATCGTAGAAAACGAAAACGATGCGGAAACACCGGGTTAGCATGAAAACAAAGGTCTTTTACAACGAAACAACAACAAATATTGTTTACCTTGAAGGCAGACCATCGCATGCTGGTCTCTTTGCTGGAGCATGGTTTTGATGCTGGACCAGGTTTTCGATCGAAGATCGAATTTCGCACTTTTTGCCAGAGCTTCGCCTTTCCTGCTCCTCCCACCAGTGACGTATAGACAGCCTGCAGGGACAAAACAAAAACTGCAAAACCCTTAAAGCCGTTAACGTCCACACAAGTTTTCCCATCGGTATCAGGAATTTCCAAGAAAATAAGTTTCTGATGTTGCAACCACTCCGTTGTCGTTGCGTTGAACGCGCGATTCACCACAAACGGGATGTGCGCAAACAATAACACCCAAATATGTGGTGCGAATAAACAATAATAGAGAGATTTCTATAGTTGTTTGCTGCCGCAGTGTGACGATTTGCGCACTTGTCGCTTGGGCTTTCTGATCGCAACATTACCATCCAGTAGGTCTCCTTACCGCCAAGCACTGCGCACGCAGCGAAGGAGCGTTGCTTTATCATCGGCAGGAGGGATTTCCAGGCAGATGGTTCCTCGTTCAAATCCAACATGTTCATTTGACCATGTACGGAGTTGTTCGTTGCTCCATCCCAACCACCAGCGAGATACACGCGTCGCCCAACACAGGCAGCAACCGCACCAACGCTGTCGACGGGACAATCCTGCACATAGCACCTTGTTTCAGCACAATTCTGAACATAACACATCGTTTCATCACAACCCCACACAGAACACATTGTTTCAGCACAATCCTACACACATCACAGTTACCCACCTTACACTACACTGTTATCGGATTCGCATCGGATTGACGCGTGAGCGATTTGTCGCCCTTGGCTCATACCTTCGTGAACGCACTTGTGAATCGATGTTGGGGCGTTTTTACACTGCAAGGAATTCGAAGATTTGCTCCGCGCGCTTGGCCTATGGTATTGCGAAAGCTAGGGAATAGGTGAATGTGAAAATGTGAAAGCTGATTCCACTACAGAAAGGTGCTTTTGTAGGTGAAGTTAGAGTCGCCGAGACGTGATTTTATTTAGTGAATCCGAAAAATAACTGCCAGCAGAGAAATTTGTAGAGAACTGCTGGGCGATGAGGTCATGAAACCCACGTCGCATCGCAATTGCACTCTTCAAGTGACTTTAATAGAATTTGAACAACTTCTCGATAAGGCAGGAAATTGGAGTTTGTTTTTACATTGCAAAGCCACTTTGTTGATTTCAGTCAGGAATATTAACCACTCTATTCTCTGCAGTTCACTACAACAGAGTGTGAAATATCAGGATTCACAGCACTTTGTAAGTGGTAAGCTATGAACAGTAGGTAAATCAATCCGTAATATTTGCTACAGATTGGCTTGAAGAGGCTAATCTGTTCTACCGTAGTGGTTTTAGCATCAAATAAGTACAGAAAAGGTTGTCCAAGACTTAATACAAACCACCCAACCCTTTTTTCGCTCGAATCCCTTCTTATCGGATTTCGAATCTTACCTCTGCTAGTTGGATTCGCTGAACCGCATGTGATTGAAAAAATGCGGCGATTTCAGCTACACCTGCGAAAAGCACTTTTCTGTAGTGGAATTAGCTTTCACTTTTTCTTTTCAACATATTCCCCAGCTTTCTCAAAACTGTAGGTCAATCGCACGAAGCAAATCTTCGAATTCCTTGCAGTGTAAAAACGCCCCAATGTGGAGTTCACAAGTGCGTTCACGAAGGTAACCCAAGAGTGACGAATCGCTCACGCGTCAATCCGACAACGGTGCAGTGTAAAGTGGGTAACGGTCGGGCTTGAGTGATTTGTGGGATTCCCAATCCAACGCGAATCCGATAACAGTGCAGTGTAAAGTTGGTAAGTGTTTCAGCACAATCCCACACACAACACAATGTTTCAGCACAATCCTACACACTGTACGTCGTTTCAGCACATTCCTACACACAACATATCGGTTCTGCACTATCCTACACACAACACATTGCTTCAGCACAACAGCATATACCTCAAAAAGTGCGTCAACAGCACGGAACCGCAGGAAAGGCGGCTTTTAGAAAGATAGCGCATACATAGATCATCAGTTTGCGCNACTACCGATTTCTACTCGGTCTAATAAANGCAACTTTCTTTACCAACCGCTAACACCTGGGTCATGGAGCGTAAAAAGTGCACTGTTTTTCTTTGAGTTATGCAGAAACACTGTCAACTTACCAGCAGTGTCTTTTCCACCCACGTCCCATGCATATCAAACGCAGTGCATTTCCGTTTCGATGGCGCTCCACCAATCACCATCATCCACGTGGACGCTGTAATTAAGTTAGAGATCGCAATTGCAAGAGCGGTTTCTAAATATTTGAAAGCTGACCCGAATAATTACATATGAAACCGTATGTAGATTTTTGACTCCAATCTTTACCCACGTTTCGAAAATTTCGCTCACCAGTTCTCTTCAGACATTGCGCCATTTTCAGCATTTGATTCAGTTTTAATGCAACCAGTGAGAATCGCTGATCAAAGAATAGAAACCATAAGTTTATTGATTAGGTCTAGTTACCTGCATTTATATGGTTTTAAATATTCGTTAAGGGTTGGAGCAAACGCGTGCAAAAGTGGTATCGCAGGAAATAGTTGTAAAGTGCTGTTGTACAGTCTACACGTCTGTCTCTTTAACATGACAAACACCAGCGGTTGAGAATTGCACAACGGTAGCAGCACACACCTAGCATCGCATTATCTCAGGCAGAGATGAGCGCATTGCGATTTTTTACGATCCAGATCCAGTCCTGCATTTCCAGAATTCAGTCTAAGTCCAAATATAGTCCAAAATATTTAAAAAATGTAAAATCGAAGTCTAAAGAAAGTCCAAGAAGTTACAAAAATACAGGTTATCACAAAAAATTGCGGCAGTTTTTTTCCATTAACTCAGTCCAAATCCGGTTCTGATCATAAGTTGTGAAATGATTTACGGTCCGGTTCTAATACATTCCAACGAAATTCGTAACAGTCCGAATCCAGTCTTGTCAAATGCTCATCTCTGATCATGGCGTGTGCGTATTCCACGTACCTTCTGATGCAGGTGGCTGCACGTCGCTCGGATCACGTGCTTCACAGCCAAGCACACTCTTTGGATTTGTTGACCACGACGGCGATGGAGTGGAATCACCGTTGGCTCGTCGGTTGACTGACGAAGGTCTGAGATCTGCGTGATAAAATAATCCAAGGACCGCGCAGAATTAAGTTAGCTCGCAAATTTTTTTTGCGTTTTTCTGCAAATCCAGCAAACAAACTGGAAAGCCGCTACACTGAAATGAACGGGATAGGTGTTCAAAAACTGAAAAAAGCCAACAAATCACAGAAAACAGTCACGAGTATCTGCAAAATAAACTACAGACCGCATAAGAAAAAGCTTCACAGAGAAAGTTAAATAAACTGCATTGTGTTGGACGTTTTGAAAAATATGTTTTCATTGTGAAAAAAGACATATAAACGGAGCGAAGCGCGAAAGCGTTTCACTACAAAACACGAAGGCAGAAAAAATCGGGCAGGAATAACAATCGATCATTGTTACATCACAAGCGATGAAATGACTTGAAACAGCCACTATGCCGATTCAAAAGTGAGTATGGAGCAGGGTTGCCAGATTGGACTTTTTTAGGTCCAAATTTGCAAAATCTGGACCATTTCAATCACGTTTGGACCTTTCGAGCTTAAAGTTTGGACCTTTTTACGATTTTAATAAATTAGACTTTATAGTAAATAAACGCTGGGCATAATTCAGTAAAACTTGAAACATTTTAAAACTTGCCTTATTAAGCCTGCTTGCGGAAAGATTGTGGCTGGTGTTAACTAGGCTGGTAGATTTCAGGCATTACTGTAAATCAGTTCACAAATGATTTCCGTAAACTTCAAA
>JGI24159J19872_10008452_pt1 | contig 13472 bp, 10 predicted proteins | sample Ectturendosymbi4_FD_19872 | JGI IMG/M metagenome (IMG submission 19872) | reverse complement strand
AAAAATCTCTGCAGTGAGGTTCTAACCAAGAGGCGATAAGCTGCTATGTAAAAAATTGTCAAATGGTAACACATTTTGCCAACACTACATACATGTGCAGAAAAGTTTGTTTGCAACAACACATCAATTCACCACTAATTGAATTTTGGTCGAAATCCACACTCAAATAGATCGAGTGAATTTCATGTGAGTTTCAATTAGCTCCCAATAAAATGTAAGGAACACGACGGCAAAAATTTCTTCAATCGTCAAAATTGTTGTATTTACAGTATATTCTTTCTGCTTTGCGTAAGTTGAAAGCATGTATACTACCACGGGCGTCCGCAGAAATTTTTCCATGGGGGGCAAAGCTACAGAGCTTGTAAGATCACTGTAATCGCCAAGGTCACAATAGATCTTTATCATAGCTAAGGTTGCCAACATCACCGGCCAAAAACCACTACATTATTAACTAAGGTAGCTTATACACCTAAAGAATTACCAATGGAATATAAGTTCTCAGCATCAAATTCATGTTCAATCTTTGTTGTATGTTTTGCTCCTCCGACAGATTGAATGTGACGTACACAGTCATCAACTGATTTAAAGCGGACGTTTTCGAGTAAGCGTGAATCATCTTATCATCATCCTATAAGCAGGTTATGTTTTATAGTAGTTTGACAGAAGTTTACTTGCAAACGTGTGTTACCAGCTGGGCTTGTGCATCCAACACTGTTTTAGATCGTTTGCATAGACCGAGGAACAAATGGTACGCGCACAATTTATAACAGCATTAGACCTCAACTATCTTCTGATCTACAGCCTTAATCTGCGCACTGCACAGAATATGCACGTTGCTAAATAAATCTACTATATTCATAGTGTTATTTGAGATTCCGTATTTAAGGTAAGTTCTGATAACACTGAAGAGATGAAAACGTACCTCGCCACAAACGCTCACGCTGGTTTTGAAACCTAAGGAATGATCCAGTGAATAGCAAGAAAATTTTCCTGCAAAATATCAGAAAACTGGAATGTAGTTCAGTTGTTTTAAAATATTAAACAATAAGATATTGCGTAATTAAAAGTTGAAACGCAATGTTCCACTGCTTTTGCTTTTAACATCAGCAAGTCCTTCAACAGGTTAAGTTTGTTTAAATCTAAAATTTTTGTCGGTCTCACTGCATTCATTGCTATTTGCATTTTGCCTCAACATATATACCTCACTTGACCTTACATTTTTGACTCAAAAAAGTATCATTACATCTTTGTCAATGCTGTGTCTGTGCAATGGTATTTCTGAGTCGTCAGGTAAGCAGACGACACATCAAAATATCTGATACCATTGAAAAATATTTATGCTAGGACTATTATTTTTCCTGGGAAGAGGACACTTTACACATTGCATGCGATTATAAGTAGTTCATAAAGTAATCTGTCGAAAATTCTAAATATATTTTGGCGATTAACTGCTGGAAAAGTTATAACTTCAAAAATATACTTAAGACTCTTCGCTATTCAAAAGAAATTCGACACGATATCAGCCAGGGGTCGGGAACCTATGGCTCGCGAGCCAGATGTAGCACTTTTGGTGACGGTATCTGGCTCACTTGATATTTTCTTAACACGATTGTTACGAATGAAACTTTTCCTGTAATTTTCCATCTACCAGACTACAAAGCCATCAGCAACACCATGCAGCACCAGAAGTCGAATTAACAGTAAGAAGCATGTTATTAAAGAGAAAATTCAGACACTTACCATTGTTTAAAAGTGTTGCTTTTGCTTAAAAATGCACACGTTAGTTAGTAAGTTAGTTGCATTAAGTGTTGAAAAATATCATATGGCTCTTACGGAAATACAATTAAAAATATGTAGGTTTCATGGCTTTCTTAGCCAAAAAGGTTCCCGACCCTGGACGCGATAGAAGCATTGTTTGTGTATTTCTCATACACTCACTCTATTATCATTCAATCTGCTGAAAATAGGCGGTGTTTAGTCTATCTCAAATCTTTGAAATACTTTCAAAATTATGAATTGTTAGTAAAGCCTTTAAAGCATTTGCGTCATTATTGTGCAGGCGATTTCAAACCATGCTTTCCAGCATGTACCAACAATGGACACTGTGACTACATAGTCGGAAAATGCACATGTGATCCTGGTTACTTTGGCCGTGACTGCTCAGAGTATGAAAAAAGTAAATGCTTTTTCTACATTTTCATCTTGGTCTAGCAAATTGAAATGTTTTGATTTTCTAGAACAGATGAGTCAACCACTGCACATTTTACGTATTGCTTGTCGTTTTCCAGTTCGCATTGAAAGCACTGCATGCTATTTGATGTGATTTTGCAATGCTTTATTTGGAAAGATTTACGTTACACTTTTTTCGAAGCAGGACATTGCTTCTTATTCTATGTTAAGACATCGTGTTGTGCAAATATGGTTTATAGCGATTTAATCACGGCATGCAATGCAATATGAACACTTGCTAATTCTATGCTTGAATTAGGTAGTTGCTATTATTTACTCATGGCTGCTTACTGTTAAAAAACTTCCCAGGTCCGCCTGGGAAGCAGTTTTACCACGCAGGTACTTGGAAAATTACTACATTGACCCCTGACAACCAGGCCCTGGGCCATAGCCAGGTTTTAAGGTTTGGGAAGACAAATATATTTCCAAGGGGGAAAGTCTTTTTTATATTTTCAGGCGGGCAAGTTTTCATTATATGTTTAAAACTAATTTCTGGGCACAACAATTGTTTTGGGGGCACAAAAAATTGGGGGGCACTTTCCCCGAGTGCTCTCCGGTGGCTACAGGCAAACGTCTCGAACATCTGACTAATATTAGTCAGACTGACCACAACAAATGCTGGCAAAAATAAACAAGAAAAGTGTACCTGGTTTTAATGTGAAATTGCTAAACTTTTAATTTTTTGCCGTCCGTTCCAGGTACAGTTCTCTACCTCCAGGCATTTACCGTCACATAGTGGTGCTTTTACCAATTTTTTTAACATTGTGCTGGCCAATGCACAATTTTTTCCAATTTTAACCAACTATGTTTTGAACCTGTTGATGATAGTCTCCACAAGGCGACGAAAATTAATCGATCAGTAAATTTTTGAAAAAGCAATCGATTTCAAGTAGCTCCACGCACCCTCAGTCCTGAAATCTTTTATGTAAATAGATTCCTAGAATTCTATTTGAATAGGATTTCAAAAAATTCTATGTAAATAAGATTTCAGGACTGAGGATGCGTAGGGTTGCTTGAAATCGATTTCCTACTAAAAAAATTGCTGATTGATTAAGTTTCGTTACTTGAATACAGATATGTGCAAGTCTGAATCATGTAAAGTCGTGAAACCCGAGCCCATTCGCCTGATTCGTCGAAAGCTTGCAAATAACCTAGAGCTTTTGAATTGTTTTTCATTCAAAAAACCAAAAATTGTTCTGGTATTTTATAGTTTGCAATAGACATCCATACAACCAGTACTGAAATCAAGTGCTTTTCTCGCTGTAAAAGAAAACGTTTTTGCTTTTTGCATTATTTTTACGTATTATCACTATTTTATATTTTTCATTAATGCTTTTCACAGCATGTTACTAAAATGATGACGATTTGATTTGGCAGCACACACTTTTTAATTAATTGCAACAGTTTTAAAACACTTTTTTTTAACCTCATTTTTCATGTAGTATTTTTACTCATAAAAACGTTTTGAAATTCATAGCAAACATTTTCCAATTAATTGCAGCAGCTTCAAACCTAACAATATTGTTAAATCTACAAAAAAGCAAAATTATTTTTAGCTTTTCCTCATTTCAGTAAAAACATATGAAAAACAGAAGGATGTTTGAAAGTGGTTCTGCGATAAATAAAAAATCCTGAACCTGTTAGACATTTGAAAATTATTTTTCTTGGAGCTCAATAATGTGGTAAAATTTTGAAATTTTTGTTGTTGATTTATACTTTACAGATCAACGCATGTGCATTCAGTGCAACAACGGGACTGACGGCAGCAGCTGTTATAACCCCAATGAAAGTATGGGCACTTTATGTCCTGGTGGAGAATCGTTTTGCACATCAGCAAAAACTCAGGTTTTAAGCAATTGTGAGTAATAAACATGTGTTATTTTCGCCTTCAGTTTCTTGTTACTTTTCAAAATACACACACCAAACATTTGTCTTTTTTTAAAGTGGGTGAAATCATCAAATCCACCATAACGAGAGGATGTTCGCTTTCTGCCTCCGTTGGAGACCAGTGCTTCTATAGTAATCCGGCTGACAGTTCTCTTTCTGGGTACATTGAATACACCTGTTTGAGTTCTTGCGATACGGACAATTGCAACACTGGAATACGTGAGCATTTTATATCGAAGGTCATTGAACATTTTTGCTTCGTGTTGTAAGCCATGCCAATTATTTTGCAGCTGATGGCGTCATTTCTGACGGCGAGGAGAAGTCTCTGTACTGTTTTCAAACAGCAAGCTTAAACTCCCGCACGTTGTGTCCAGCTGGATCAACCCACTGTTATGTCAGAGTGGAATATTTTGTGTCGGACAAAAACGATCTTACTATTCAAGGTTATTGTCACTACTGCATGTCTTGTGGGTTTGAAAAACCTCTAAAACTCTATGTTGTGAAGACAACCGAGTAAGACAAAAGGCTTGCTAAATATCATGCCTTATCTAAAGAACTGCGATGTGGTTATCTTTCAGCTGATCCCGAATACCACATCATCAGTGAGGTTCGAGGTTGCCTTTCGTCTGCTCTAGCAAGTTCATCGTGCGAAACCTTTGCAGTAACAGGCTCATCGGCACGAAGAGTAGTGTGTGAAGAAAGCTGTCAAGGAGATGGTTGCAACGATGGATGGCGTGAGTAAGCCTTGCGTCTTGAAAAGATGGTGAAATGATAAATACGAGCATGACGATCGAAATATTTATGTTTTTCAGAAAGACAGAACAATTTGTATTTTCAAACATTTATGAATTCATTTCACTGGCAATTGCAAATTTGCAAAGGATTTCTGGTTTTAGATAATTTGTGTTGATGTATAAAGTATTTTTGAAATAGTTGACTTCTTTCGGATGTAATTTTATCAGTTTCAACAAAATTATAAATTTGAATCAATACTTATTCTTCTGCAAATGCTGCTTCTATTTTGTTGCATAAAATATTTACAGCATCTAGACCAAAATGCGTAACATGCAAAGATACTGTTAACTCTGGAAACATCGGGTCTTGTCTCCTTTCTTCGTTTTCGGCTGCACAACGATGCCAGCATCCTTATCAAAAGTTTTGTTATACCAAAGAGGAAAAAGTAATCGAGTCAGGTAACTTGCACTTGTCCATAGTTTTTAGGTTGCTAAACAGTAAGCGCGGGAAGTTTGAGGAAATATATTTGTATCTGACTCTTTCACATTCCAGTCTATATTCTTTGCAAGCTATGGTTAATCATGGCTTGCAAAGAAGATAGACTGGAATGTGATTAAGCTATGGTTAATCATGACTTACTTAAGTACATGATTGGATCACTGGTTGTTCATGAATGAACTATATATAAATTATCCTAAGTCAATGTATCTTTTGATAGGAAAGAAAGTACAAAGTATTTTAGCAAGGAATCCAAAGTTTGGCTTGGCAACCATCAACATGAGTAATCTGTGAAATATCTCCGCGTAAAGCTTACTGTAACTGGTCATTACATCTAAAACATCTTGAAATGAAGTTTGTTTTGACATCAAATGTGATCTACAAAACGAAAAACATATTACATGTAAACATACTCATTACATATAAAACATCTTGAAATGTAGTTCGCTTTGGCATCTAATGTGATCTACAAAACCAGAAACATATTACATGTAAGCATACTCAAATTACTTTACTATAGTTTTGCGTAAATAACTCAAACAAATTTAAGTTATTGTATTGCGGATTGGGGGTCTTTCCCCAGCCTGAGGGTCACATGAAACAAAAGAACATATTGCGCAACATGACATTCAGTAATTATGACATACATGTAAACCTCATTTGCACAACATTGAAGTTTCTAAATGTGCAGGATATACAGGCCTACTGCATATATTGGAATTGACCAAACTAATGCGCAGATTTCATGAGGGTTCCTGCCCAGTATTTACAATTGTCTGTTCCAGAGATCATCGGATGTATATAACTATAATACAAGATATACTAGCAATCAAAGCAATTTTATTTCTAGTGTCCACAGTAATATTAGTAAAAAATAAACATCTTAAAAAAAACCACTGACATGGTGAGAAGTTAATGCGAAATACAAAAATTTACCTTTCCACCTGCTTGAACAAGTTATGTGTGATTATTGGATATCACAGTACTAAGCTTTCGTTTCATTTTAAACCACGCCTGTCAAATTGTGACCGAATATTGCTATATCTGTTTTCCACTAGAGCAGTGGTTCTTAACCTTTTTTCCTTCGTTACTCATTTCTGTTTAGACCAATTTTCAATTTTCCAAAATCTAACTTATCTATTTTGCTAGTTCAAAATATAATCTATCGGCTATACTCCATATAAAACAATGCTATTTATCAAAAGGAACAATTTAATGAACGAAGTCAACGTTTATACAACACAATTAGTGAGATTTTTTCTCTTGTTTTTTGTCTACAATCAATGAAATACGGGGTGCGATTTTGGAGATAGCGCAACGCAAATCTGAGTCCAAAACTAACAATCTGTTTCGAGCTTTTGTTTTAACAGCAACAACACTTGAAAATACTGATTCACAGAGATAAGTAGAGGGGAACAGATTCAACAATGTTAGTGGTTTTTCTGCAACTTTTGGATATGCTTTCTCCATCATTACCCAGAATTTTTCGAAACTTTCATCTTCAAAGGAAGCCTTGACAGTTGAATCATGAATCATATCCAGAAACTCTTCTTGAATACCTTCACCTTCATTTTGTTCATTCGGAAGATCTTCAACAGAAACTCCGAAAGAGTTCCTTGTTAATGCCATCATAGGTGTTTTGTGTTCAACACCGGAAAATTAACGATGAAATTCTTCAATCAGGCTATTGAAGTGGTCAACAGCTTCACTCTGAACAATGCTGATTATACCGTTAGTCTCATTCATTTTATTCATCATTGGAAAGACTGCTACTCTCTGTCCAGATTGTATTTTTGTTTTCCAAAGTTTAAGCTTTGCAATAAAAGCAGCAATCTTATCTCGTAGTTCCAGTATGTTTGCGCCGACACCTTGCAAATTGCAGTTCAGTTCGTTGAAATGAAAAAATATGTCCGCTAAGAATGCCAATCTGTTTTGAAACATTATGTCAGCAATATCAGTCTTCAGTTCTTGTTAAGTTGAATTTAAAAAAATTCAATAACCTTTGGTAATAAACGCGTAAGCCGAATCAACATGTTTCCTTTTGAGAGCCAGCAAACAGAAGTGTGAAACAACAGAGAATCATATTCAGCATCCATATGTTGGCATAATTTTCGAAAGAGTCTGGTATTCAGAGCACTCGGTTTTATATAGTTGACAACTTTACTAGCACAATCAAGTGCTTGCTTAACTGGTTGTGACATAGTTCTTGCTGCCAACTCTTCTCGACGAATAATGTAGTGCGTTCCTATTACTTTAGGATTTTTTTTTTTTTCAGTATAAGTGTCAAAAAGCCTGATCGCACCCTGAGCATATCTGAGCAAACACTTCCAAGTTTGTTTCAGTCCAAACCTTCTGCTGTAAAAAAGTCTTCCACAAGCTTAAGCACATCATTAGCCTTTGTGGTTGTTTCCAATGGATGGCAAAAAAGAAAGTCTTCCTCAATAGTTTTGTTGTGAATATACCAAACAAATACCAATTGAGAGAAGTTTGCAGAACCAACCGACTCATCAAGTTGTATTCCAAACACAGGTGAAGTTTTGATATTTTCGATGAGTTGCGATTTGACAGCACAGGCCATATCTGCAATACGAGATTTAACAGTGTCACTGGACAAGGAGACCTGCTTTACCTCTGATTTTTCTCCCTCACCCAACAAAATACCAGCGCACTCTACGAGACAGGGCTTTATCAGCGTCTCAGCAATGTTATGTGGTTTTTTGGTCTTAGCCACTTGAAGAGGAATTGCGTAAGACGCAGTCACTATCGCCTTTGAATGAGTCTGAAATTGTCCTGTACTGTCCAATTTCATTTTTATTTAAGCTGGATGCTTTCATTTCAAAGAAGCTCCTGTTTTTGTCAATGAATTGCGGGTGGGTGTTCGAAAGATGTTGCTTCTGTTGATTCGCCTTCATGGAAGCATTCGAGAGGGTTTTGAAACTAATGAGACATTGGGGCAACTGCTCATTAACTTTCTCTGTGAAAGTGAATCCATAGTCAAGAAAAGTATCGTTATATTTTCTCTTAGCTTTAGCCATTCTTTTCTCTGCAACTAAAAATTTAACATGAAAAAACATAGCACTCTCTGCTCAACCCTAACAACTCTAGCAACTGTGCACTCGGCTATAGTAGCACACACAACTCTGCCTTAATCAACACACAGCTCTAGGTTGTTTTTCTAGCTTTCTCACATATAGACTAGCCAGCATAGCAGCACCAAAAATCTGTTACATCACAAAAATTGGTTACAACACGAGACAAATCACTACGTGGAAACAAGTCTGAAAATACTAGATTGCTAGAAGGCATCGTAAAATACTAAAATGAAAGCGAATTACGATTAGAAAGCTTAAAAAAGAGAAGAGCACCTGAAACATTGTTTATTATACTATAATTCAAAACATTTAAGTTCAGCTAATTACCCACCTGCTGCCTTGTCATTACCCACATGTGGGTAATTACTAATTACCCATAGGTTGAGAACCAATGCACTAGAGCATCAGCTGAATCACAGTGTTTTGCCTTGGTAAACTTTTTCCTTACGCTGTTTTTCTTGCTTTCCGTACTTCGTTTGTTTATTTCTGACTCTCAAATATTTCTTTTGTTTATTTGTATCTCTCTGGCATGTTTACGAGTATCGGCGAGATAACCTATAACCTAAGGATTTTGCCGTCTCCCAACTGCAAACTTGGGAATGTTTTCAGTTATTTACAGACAGCGTTTGCTTTTACTGTTACGCACCTGGGTGTTTTTTTCAGTACACAATATAATACAAACAAACACGTCACACAAAAGTGCTGGCAATTCTTGTGAAAAAAATTTTCCCAAAGCAATTGCACTGTGTGGCACAACACTGACCTTGGCCAAATAACAACAAAAACACAATAGATACCCTCCCACAGAATACTTACCGTATCCTTTCAAGAACAATGGGTTTTTCCCTTATAAAAGATTGAGATGCAATAACTATGATGGCAGTCAATCACAATTGAAAATTTATTTCGCCAACTAGCCAGACAGGTTATTGATTGTTGTAACTTCAGGATTAATATCGTCATATAGGCTGATATGTAAGCTGAGTTGCTGCCTGTTGAAAATGTGTAGTGTTCGAAGATAGCTGGATATTTCAATCTATGGGCTGTGAATCAACAAAAGATTTGCTTGCACGCTGATCGCCAGTTTGCACGAAAGGCAAGCAGGACTTTTCTGTTAACCAGTCACACGTTTCCACTCCTTACAGTAGTAGCGTCGGTGAGACGTTGTGGGAAAAAAGTGCTACAACGAAAGTTGTAAATTTCTAAACATCCAGTCACATTTTTTCGCGGCAGTATGATGTTTTGCCCATAATCGTCCAAAAGATTGATAAGCCAATATTTACTGGCTCTGTTAACGGGAATGCAATCCAGAGGCCAACCAAGCACAAAATTGTGTGTTAAAAAAACTCTTCGGGTTTGTTTTTGCCTCGGTGTGCAGGCTGGCAGAGATTGTGGAAAAGTGTAAAGGATTTTAAGCCCTCTCAAGCCAATGATGTACGCCGGGATCAGTTTTGCATATTTTACTTTAAAAAAGTGAAAATAAAACAGTGTTTTTGTTGTCTTGAAATCCTTACAAACACGGGTCAAAATCAAAGAAAGTTATTATCTACTTAAAACATAAAGCACTGATGGTGATCACAATACATTGTATTATCATACATCGGGCTAGAAACATAAATAATGACCAAAACCTACGTTTTTACAGACTTTGAACATAATTTCAGCTCTATATTGACGTTCTTTAAAAAATTAACATTTCAGTGAAAAATCAATGAAAGTGTGCCTTGTTCACACGTCAGTTTGTTTGCGTGTCCACAATTAATCAGTAATGATTTTTCAGGTGCCGCAAACGATTATTCTTGGAACATCGAACGAGGTTGTAGTTACGAAAGCATAGGCAATGAATGCCAAAAGTTTACACAAGAAAGCATCTCAATACAAAGATGTAATAGCACTTGCAACACTGATGGGTGCAATATTGGTAAATTCTTCTGATGAGAATTTTGTATTAATGCATCAAATTGTATTAAGTTTTGTAATTGGAATGTACAATTAAGTTTTGCAATTGGAATGTACAGTATATGTAAGAAAAACTTTAAATCTGTTTGAGTAATAAATGTATATTGAGTAATAAATGTGAGTATTACAACATATTTTATCATACTTAAGTTTACTTTTTATCCTCAAGTTACTTTGGCACGTTTTTGCTCTAAAACGTTCATATTATAAGGATGATAATCACCGCACTGTGAAACGTATGTTATGTTTTGTTGTAACAACTGTTCATCAGTGCCCAAAGTACGATAATGTTACTGCCAAATACAACATTAAGAGTTGTATTGAATGTCCTAATGAAAGCCTACATTACAATATTAGTTATTAAAATGATATTTTTGGACTTATTTTTCTATTTGCAGGCTTATCCAATCATTCCGGAGCACATATTGCAGATCTTATCTTTTCTGTTGCCATTCCCATGTTTGCAATCTTACTGAACATGTAACACAGCTGGGAAAACATGACAAGCACATTTTAACAGAAATCTCGCAGAGGATCAAGACTTGAAATTTTATGGAGGCATTAGATCCATTTCACAAAGAACATTTTAAAAATCCACGTTTTCTTTAAATCACTGATTTAATGCATAACCTTCTTCAAATGTCTTCGAACATTTCGATTAAAGCAAGTTTTTCTTTGTTTCGAAACAATTTCTGTGTTTTTAACAGATTTAGTTCATCACTCTGCGAAAAGCAAAGCGTATTTCTCTGAATTTACGTGTAAAATTTTTGAGAAGACTACATTTCGTGCATGCTGCTTACGTAAAACTTATTCAGAAGGTTGCATAATGCTTCAGCGATTCAGAAATGCTGGGAAACAGGATCACCAAAGTTCGATTTTGACGTTTGTGAAAGTTGGAAAACTCTGTTTTAATTTATTTCATTTTGCAAAAACATCTGTTGGATTTAGGATTTAGATACAGTATATGCATGTCAAAATGCGATACCTCTGCAACTTTATATTTTCAGTTCAGAAAGCAGCTGCACTGGCCACGAATTTGAACGCTTTTATTTCTAGATGTTGAATGCGACTAATAGAACTTGTGTGCTGTTATCTTCTTGCAGGTACTGCGAACGGTATTCGATTTCATATATAGCACTTGTGTGTTATTATCACCATTATAACCACTTTTCATAATTGCAGTAGCACCACTTTGGTCTGATTTAGTTTTCTATTCCTTCTGCACTAAACGGCATTCACCAAAGCTACAAAGGTGACGGCATTCACCAAACCCACAAAGGTGACGGCATTCACCAAACCTACTAAGGTCATTTTCATTTCCGAACTGGTGAAACAGATGGAATTGGAATTAGTTGGCAGTGTCATTGTTTGCTGCTACAGTTCTATGTCAGCACTAACAAGTACATAGCTAGATTTGCTCTCCAGATTTAAAATCGGCAAAGATTAGATCCTGGTATTAATTGAATCCGTGATATTTTGTGATATTTGTGTTTATTGATTTTCATATGCTGTGCTTTGTTTGCTGATGACACCAGGCGACGGTTGATGTACACTTTATACTATGAATCACATTCAAAAAGATTGGTTAAAAGTTGTTTGGTTTGACCATGAAGTCGCGGAGCACGCCAGTAGGCTTAATTGGATCTAGAAATAAAAATCTGGTCAGTCTAGCAATACCAACTTTCCAAATTATGTCAATGAAAGTATTTATTTATAAAAATAAATGAAAACCACGTTTGGCCTTCAGCACAAAGATTCGACTTTTTATGAGAATCCGCCTGGCCATTGTGTACCAACCCTGTTAAACCCGCATCAACCCCGCACATCCTCCAAACCCCACTTTTTTCGGTCCACACCCGCATCAGCCACTGTGTGTCTAAACACCACTAAAAAGTCATACAACAATGCGTTTCATCGCTAATGGCAACTTAGTGGATCATTTCAACCCCAAAGTGAAACCTTTTGGTCAACCTTGAACGCTTCGTTCTTAGCTTAAAAGCATTGTTGAAAAAGAGTATGTCGTTCACTGACGAGCTCTTCTACTTTGCTGTTCTGCTATTCAAGACATGCCCAGCTATACTAAACACTTATTCGCTAGCAGCGCTAGTTGCCATGAGCCAGAACGTATTTCTTACAAGTTCACTGAGAGCTGGATAGTGGATACTACAATCTGTGGTCTCGCCACCACTGGAAAATGCTGTTACACCCTTGCACGGCGAGCTCTCTCTAGCATTGAATTTTTTACTAATGTCTTTTTCACATGCATTGGGTGATCAATCAGTAGCACGCACAAAAATTCCTTATCTCGCGCCCAACCCACCCAGTTCAACCCGCACTCGCACGCATAGCTCTGCGGGTTCCAGCACCCGCCCCGCAAATGCGGTTACCCGCAATGCGCGCGGGTTAACTCGGCCCGCGCAGGACTCTAGTCGATACGCAACAAGCACTTAAATACTACGCAGTTTCCTTGAAAGAGAACTCTGTGTCAGAATGATTAATTGATTCGGGCGATAAAGTGAAGATAAGTGTAATTCAGGAATTAGCCAATTCTTAAATGGCAAAATCCTTTTTAAAATTCACGAACACGACTGAAATAAAAAACTCTAAAACAACGAGAATGAGAAAAAAGCCACAAGCAGAGTTATAACCTGTAGTTTTATGAATTAAAGCTGCGATTATTATGTTTTGCTTTACAGTTTATCCAACAATCAACCCAGTCAAAAACTGAACGCTTAAGTTTCACGACAAAACCCTGAAAACTCGGAAAATTTTTTTCATGAAAATAGAAACACACATCAAAAGTACATTTATGCTGCTTTCAACGAAGTGACCTTCAATAATTCATTTTGAAAGTTTTTTTTATTCCTGAATTAAAATGGCATTATTGCAAAAAAATAGATGAAATTGATGTTCAACTTGAAACAAATGTTTGTCTTGCATTTACAGGACTGATGTCTTACATTTACAGGACTGTCTTACATTTACAGGACTGATGATGCGTTGGAAAACGCGAAACTAGTTTCCCCGTCAATAAACTGTGACTGATTTACTTGCCGCCATTTTTGTGGCCTT
>JGI24159J19872_10008451_pt1 | contig 13472 bp, 13 predicted proteins | sample Ectturendosymbi4_FD_19872 | JGI IMG/M metagenome (IMG submission 19872) | reverse complement strand
AACTGGCCGAAATGTCTCAGCGAAACTGGCCGAAATGTCTCAGCGAAACTGGCCGAAATGTCTCAGCGAAACTGGCCGAAATGTCTCAGCGAAACTGACCGAAATGTCTCAGCGAAACTGGCCGAAATGTCTCAGCGAAACTGACCGAAATGTCTTAAAGTGATATAACTAGCGAAAAAAAACCGCAACCGCCCCGGCAAGAAACAAATTCCAGGCTTCGATCTGCCGCCGATTGTCGTCACCAAAATCAAATTTAAAAAAAGAGTACCCCCTGTATTTCGAAAAAAACAAAGATTAAGAAAAGATCTGAATTGCTATTGGATGTGAAGCAACTTGAATGACTCATAATTGTATGAACTCAGTAACGCTTGCGTTTGGTGCTATCAGAACTTCTGTTGTGCAACTTCTTGCTGATCTACACCATTTCTACCAGAACCATGGATTCGCGATCGACGTGAACGCCCTGCCTGATGGCTGGGCTCCTTTGTTCACGAACGCCAACGACAAGACCAATGAAGGGATAGTTCACGAAAGTCTTCCGTATTTCAGCTGCCAGTTTCATCCTGAGTACACAGTAAGTAAACGGTTTCGCAAGCAAATACGTTCATTTTTCATGCAAAATTTCCAGGTATTCCATCAAAGTTGTTCCTCCCAATCTTAATATAATCTCCGCGGCAATCGCATGCACCCTTGACGACCACCCTGGCATCGTATGAACATTTGCAGGTCGCCAGTGATCAGCTTCGTTTAACTCTGACCCCCTGTCCGTGATGCGTGGTGTCAAATAGTAGCTTTGTAAGTCGATCTCAAAGGTACTATGGGTAGATCGCACGACATAACACCTTTGGCGCCGGTAGACGGGCATGGCCGCTCTTTCAAATAAACTCAGGTAATGACAAAAAATATACATAATTGTGTTGTACAATATGCCCTCATGTGGGTATGCAAGGTGCATCAAGATGAATTGTAAAAATAGACCAAGTTTCAGTAATTTATTTACGATGAAATCGGTTTATGATGTTGACCAGGGTGATGCAACTGTATCTGAAAGCGCTCAGCTTTTCTGGCTATTTTCAAGCGTCAATTTCTACTTGACCGTCTGTCGGTGTCGAGCGACGCGAACGTTTTCATTTTCGCAGCCAGGGCCCCAGGACCTGGAGTCCATGTTCGACATCTTTGTGGAAACGGTGAGGACCTACCGCCAGAAGCAGCCAGCGTTGCGTGTGAAGGACATGCTGCTCAGACACTACCCCAGCAAACCAACCGAGAGGATTCGGCCGAAGAAAGTTCTCATCCTTGGATCAGGAGGTCAGATAAACATTGTTCTAGTTCAGTGGTTCCCAACCATTTTTGATGCATTCCTCCCTTTGCTCATTTTCATTCCCTCCCTGTTCGGGTTCGCAGGCTGTCAACTACAATTGGAACAACGGTCTTTATTGACGACAATGACTTAGTTTTTGTCCCGCTTTTATTAATCTATTTGTTGTCAAATAAAGGCACCAAAGTTTGTCAACAAAAACGTGTGATAGTCCATTAAATAACGTACAGATATAAAGTGATATAACTAGTTGAAAGAACCATTGCAAACTTAAAAATGAAAGAAATACAACACTTACAGCGAGTAGGTAACTTTACTACAAAGTGGGAATTTCTCCCTTGAACTCATGAAATTCCTCTCTGGGGAGAAATTCCTCCCCGGTTGGGAACCACTGTGCAAGTACTTGTTGCATTTCTCCAACCCTGGTGAAGCGAAACCCCTTTTCCGCTTCTCAAGCTGAGCTAATGATGCGTGACTACGACCGGAGAGCTGTCGTTCTCAGTTCAGGTCGCTCAGGACAAGTCGTCAAGCGTGAGCTTACAATGCAGGTCTCAGCATCGGGCAAGCTGGCGAATTCGATTATTCCGGAACACAGGCCATCAAAGCGATGAAGGAGGAACAGATACGGACTGTGCTCATCAACCCGAACATCGCGACGGTGCAAACATCACGAGGTTTCGCCGACAAGATATATTTCCTGCCCATTACGCCTGAATACGTGACTCAGGTAATGAAAAAATAATTGTTTTTCGTGAAAATAATTGCGTGAAGCTTGCAAGTAAGAATGAAAAACGTCTGCGTTTATTGTGGAGTTTACGTGCTGGAAAGTATTGTTTTGGTCTTGCATAGAGGGTTGACAATAAAGACTTTCCTGTTTGCAGAAATTAGGGTTTGGTTGCAACAGTTTTCAAGGCCATCAAATCGATCAGGGGTTTATTTCAGTTTTAGTAAAAATTTACCATTTTCATCATTGCTTGGGAGAGCATTGACGAATGTCTGTCATGCGCAGCAGTTATCGTTTAGCCCTGGTTTGGTCGGCAGCATCATAGAAATAGAAACAGTAGGTTCTGATGATAGAACATATGTGTCTTGCTGTTCTTCATGGTAAAAACACATAAAAACACGCTTAACCTGTGGCTTAGCTAACACTTTGTCCTATAATTACATTCAGGGTCCCTACGGAGTCTGGAAAAGTATGGAAAAAAGTTCAGAGGGTTGGAAAAATTTTTGTTTTGGTCCGTTACTACGGAAAAAGGAAATAATTTTCCAGACTTGAACTTTTAACATGCATTCTGATAATATTTTATTCTGATATTTTTGATGAGATTGATAATTTCACTTTCATCTTGTTAGCCTGTATTGAAACTGGGTATGCCATTCGGAAGAAGTTAAGTCGGGAAATTTATATTCAAAATTGCGTGGGAACACTGGGCATTCTTCTTCGACTTTTCAAACAAATGTGACGTCAAATATGTTTGGGGGCCAGGTAGTGATGAGCATCAATCACCCCCTCCGAAACTTACTCCGTGCTGCAACAAAGCCTTTGGGCATGCAACTGCTGCCCTCACGACCTTTCCTAGCGTGGAAGGTCATTTACCTGATTGAGGTCCTATTCACTCCATTTTATCCCATCGAAAATATGCAAGAACACGAAGCTTGACTGTTGCTTCGTTAATTTCAGATATTTCGGTTTAGTTACTCTAACTCTCTTCGTTGGATGTATGACTTCACTTCACTTAAAATCGGGGATTAATATCTGCTCCAAGCCTCGAGTAGTAATTGGTGCTTTTCCTCGGGGCGTAGGAACTGCACACCACATGCCTTTGTTGCCTGTCTTTGACACTGGCTATTGTTGAACGCACAATTACTGGCGATCTTGGCAACAAGCACAGCCTGGCAACAGTGTTTCGCCAGCTGCTGACACGCCTTGAACAAAGTATCACGTGACTATTGCAACGACGCGCTTGACTGACTCGATTCGCATTTTTCAAGTGGATATGATAATACCGATGACGAGTGCCTCGCTCAAAATAAGCTCTAGCTCTTGAAGCTCCCAGTAGATCGCAGCCATGTTCGGTCCGTGTACAGCCTGCTCGAGAGCATGGTTGATTGATCCCTGGCCATCCGTCACCTCAGAGCGGGGGGTATCTTTTGCCATCCCGCTAAGAGCGCACGCCGAGAATTCTCAACAAGCAAAGACTGAAGTGAGGAGTGAGCCACACGCGCTGGAGCGACTTCACTGCCAACGTGGGGGCACCTGTAGTCACGTGGCAAAGGCGGGGCCGGATGTAATTGAGGAATCCATATTTGTTGTTGTTCGATAATTGCGACGTGTGGTTCTTCTTCACTGTTGTGTAGCTCTGCATCATTGCCTTGATGGGAACGAGGCCATGGCTAGCTTGCCCCAGCACTTGGTTGATCGTTTGTAGCGCGCCCCAAGATGCGGATCATGAAATTGATTTGTTGCTGTCAAGGTGATCCATTCTGAACGACCCGACGGCATCCTCCTCACCTTCGGTGGACAAACTGCCCTCAACTGCGGGGTGATGTTGAAAAATCAAGGTGTATTAGAAAAATACAACGTTCAGGTTAGTTGTAACTTTTATTCTCACGGATAGTACTTCGTAGTGTTTTCTTCAACCTCATGGGCAGAAGAAATAATTTTCTGTGGATCTCTTAAATTCCTTAAATTGAATATTTTGATTTAAACGGATTAGTTTTCTTAGTAAACTAAAATTTTTGTGACGTTGCAAGGTCAAAGCAAACCAGTAATTCAGAAAACGATGTAGACGGGTTTATGAAAAGGTTGATCATTGCGTTTACCCTGCATGTTTGATGCGAGCGTGGAAAGTTGCGCTGAGGCATTCCGGTGGTGATTCCTGTACCCAGGTCAGTGGTGCTCACCCCCGGGCGAAGTGCGCGCTCGTCCAGCGATGAGCTCATCTTGCTTTTGGTTTGAACAGGTTTTGGGCACGCCCATATCATCGGTTGAAATGACAGAAGATCGGAAAGTGTTCGCAGAGAAGATGATGGAGATCGGCGAGAAGGTGGCCCCTAGCGACGCTGCATATAGCGTGGAAGAGGTAGTGTGTGATTGGCTGTCGGTGGCACGTGACTCCTTCGACGTTCTGTATGACATCTCGCGCATTGAACCGCATCGTCGATGAACTGCGATAGGAAAATATTGAAAACGAAAGTCGTTAACCTGCACTGTTTGGAAGCAACGTTTTGCAAACAAAGTGGGTGTGTTGTTTACAGCTATCTGTGCTGTTTGGAAATAGTGCGCTATGATATGTGTTGTTTACGAGTAAGTATGCTACGAAGTGTGTTGTTTGCAAATAAGTGTGCTCTGACATGTGCTGTTCGCGGATGTGCGATTTTTCGAAAGAAACGAAGTCGTTTTGTCATTTGAATTGACGAGTTTTGTACAAACTCATATTTAACGCCGTCAACTCCCAACTGCCTTCTCTACTCCAGGCAAAGGCGGTGGCAGCGAGGCTGGGCTACCCTGTCCTTGTCAGAGCTGCATATGCACTGGGAGGTCTGGGCTCTGGGTTCGCAGATGATGAAAAGCAACTGGTAGAGTTGGTCGAAGCTGCCTTCGCTCATACCAAGCAGGTATTTCCGGACATGTTTTTACTCGACCTGAAGTTGGAGCTGCACAAGCTTAAAAATAATCTGCACGCAATAAACACGAAATGAAGAAAGTTTCGTTTCTTTGAAAGTCAGTGTTGCGAAGATCCGTGAGTCTTAACGGCCTTGTTTCAGGTCCTCGTTGACAAATCGTTGAAAGGGTGGAAGGAAGTTGAGTACGAAGTTGTGAGAGATGCATACGACAACTGTATCACGGTGAGTCAGGCTGCCAATGACTTGACCGTTAGTCTTGGTTCATTTTGATCAGTGCTGCTCGGCAAAATCTGAAGCACCGATTTTAATGTTTCTTCTGGTCGAGGTCTTTGACGTTTCGTAGCTGTTGGTCAAGACCTACATTGCAGTCGTTGCAATGCACCTGTTCGTGGTTCCACCATCCCCATTTTTTTGTTAATTTTGGTGACGTCAACTGACAATTGCTACGGCGATTCACTCAGTGGTGGTCGCGGATCGAACGCGCAACCTTTCAGTTGAGAGGCGTACATTTTACCGCTGAGCTGTTCCCAGGTTTGCAACATGGAGAACGTCGACCCGCTCGGCATTCACACTGGCGAGTCCATAGTTGTGGCCCCAAGCCAGACCCTGACCGACCAGGACTACCACCGGCTCCGTACGACCGCGATCAACTGCATCAGACACCTGGGGGTGGTGGGGGAGTGCAACATCCAGTACGCCCTCAACCCCGAGTCGGACGAGGTGGGTGCTTCGAGACCCCGGGGACAAAGGCCCACCGCGTGATCACGTGACCCTCGTTTTGTTCTGCAGTTCTACATCATCGAGGTGAACGCGCGATTGTCCAGGAGCTCCGCGCTGGCTAGCAAGGCCACAGGCTATCCGCTGGCCTACATTGCTGCTAAACTGGCGCTGGGCATACCACTGCCTGAACTCAAGTGATTATGATGAATTTTGCTGTTTTTTTTTGTTTTTTTTGCTACTTTTATCATTAAATTTTGTGTGCTTCCACACGCTTTACGTTATACCATTACCTGAGCTCAAGTGATTATTAATTTTGCTGTTTTTTTTTTTGTGTTTTTGCTGCTTTGCTTAATAAATTTGTGTGCATCCCATACACCTTTACATTGCTTCAAACCACTCAACAGGAACAGCGCCACTGGTTCGACCACCGCCAACTTCGAACCCAGCCTCGATTATTGCGTCGTCAAAATCCCGCGCTGGGACTTGCGGAAGTTCTCGCGCGTGAGCACGAAGATTGGCAGCAGCATGAAGAGTGTGGGCGAGGTCGGTTGGTGCACGCCTTGTAAGAAATAGGAACAGCCGCCCGAACTTCAATCGCAACATCGCCGAGTAACTCGTGCGTGACTTCTATTTTGTCATAAGCTCTTTGTGACGTCACACTGGTTGCAGGTGATGGGTGTCGGCGTGACGTTCGAGGAGGCTTTCCAGAAAGCTCTGCGAATGGTGGATGAGAACTGCATGGGCTTCTGTCACGACTACGAGTCCGTTTCTGAGGAGGTATTGTTCGGCTGTGATTGCTTAACAACGCTCGGCGCGATTCGCCATTGTTCTATTGCTGCGTGACAGACGCTGCGAATGCCGACCGACAAGCGAATGTTTGTTCTCGCCGCCGCGCTTTACGCCGGATATGACGTGGACACCTTGTACCGGCTGACGGCGATCGACAAGTGGTTCCTGCACAAGTTCCGCAACATTATTTCCACAACGGTTGAGCTCGAGAACACGGCGGTCAACGTGGAAAGCGAAAGCACGGCATCCCCCATTCCGAGGGAGCTGCTGCTCAAAGCGAAGCAGATCGGATTTTCGGATCGCCAGATCGCGAAGTCGATCAAATGGTTCGTTCGTTAGTTCGTTCTCTGAGCGAGAAGCGAGTTCGTTTCGTGGACGTGACGTCACGCGCGCGACATCTTGCGTCATCTTTTTTTCTCGCAGCACGGAGCTGTTCGTGAGGGAGTGCAGGAAAGGTCTTGGGATCGAACCCCGCGTCCGACAGATCGACACAGTCGCCGCGGAGTGGCCAGCCGCGACCAACTACCTTTACCTGAGCTACGGAGCCGGCGTCGATACTGAGGATGACGTAGATTTCGACCGGAAGTGCATCATCGTACTCGGGTCGGGTGCATACAGGATCGGAAGCAGTGTCGAGTTCGATTGGTGTGCTGTGCAATGCGTTGCCGAGTTACGGCGGGTAGGTGTTGTTAGTCGTTTGCATTTAAGTTTATGGCAACTCGTCAAGAAGTGCTTCTAATCGGGTTTAGTCTGAACTCGAGGGTGGTGACTCGAGCTAGGGGTCAACTCGACTCTGAACCTTGCAAGGCTTTCTTGAATGACAAACTCTCTTCGAGTCATTGGCACTAAACCCGTATGCTTTGTCGTTCGCAGCTCGGCTACAAGACGATCATGGTCAATTGCAACCCGGAGACTGTGAGCACGGACTATGATCAGTGCGAGCGACTCTACTTCGAGGAACTTTCGCTCGAAACTGTTTTGGACATTTGGGAAAAGGAGAAGAACTCAACCGGGATCATCCTCAGTATGGGGGGGCAGCTGCCCAACAACATCGCCATGGGCTTGCATCGCCAAAACGTAAGCACGCAGCAAGAAGGCTTTTGTTTGGACGCTTGCGGTTGCATTTTGTCAACTTTGTGATTGTGTGTAAAGGTTACTGTCCTTGGGACCTCTCCTGAGTCCATTGACAAAGCGGAAAACAGATTTAAGTTTTCTAGAATGTTGGATAGTATTGGGATAACTCAGCCACGGTGGAAGGAACTGACTGGAATTGAAGATGCAAAGAAGTTCTGTGAGAAGGTGGTGACCTGTTGTTGTTTGTATCTGGCGTGCCCGGTTATTTGAAAGTGTACAAACCTTTCTACAAACTTCTTGCTTGTTTGTATATATCTGTTCTCATTTCTGCACACATGTTCTACGTCTTTTATTTCTACAAACCCTGTTCTACTTCTTTTTGGATACCTGTTTCGCGTGTTCTAATTTACTTATTTCTGCAAATGTGTTCTCTCTTACCCGCGTATCCATTACAGCTTTGTGATATCAATTTGTGACCTCTATCTGATGGATTGACTTGGAGTTTCTGGGCAAATCGGTTGGCGATCCGTTTGAATGATGCATTAACTTGGGTTGCATGTGTTTGATGTTTGCGATTCTCTTGTATTCAAGATATGTTAAATCCAACTCACACTGGCTTCTCCGCAACCGACTTCTGACCTTCTTTGTGTTTACTTCGCATTGGGAGGAGAGAGGGGGAGGGGGCAAACTAACCGCTCGCATGTCGTCGTTTGCCTAAACGCAAGTTGTCTTGTTACACTTGAATCCAGTCGGAGATAATTCTTTCTGTCAAGGTGAACTACCCCTGCCTGGTGCGGCCATCTTATGTCCTGAGTGGTGCGGCGATGTCAGTGATCTACTCGGAACAGGATCTCAGCGATTACCTGGGGAGCGACGTGCAGGTTTGTTGGGGCTTCCCAGTCCGTTCAACAACTCACCCCCGACCCCATGTTAAACCGAGTCTTCCGCCTTCAGGTGTCGAAAGAGCATCCCGTGGTCATCTCGAAGTTTATCCTGCAAGCCAAGGAGATAGACGTGGACGCTGTCGCCAAGGAAGGCCAAGTGCTTTGCATGGCCATCTGTGAACACGTGGAGAACGCGGGTTGGTTGAGATTTGCGTGACTTAGCAACCAGTTCTAGAACATTCCTAAAAGCTTCACCTCTTCATCAAGTCGCACATCACTGGTTAGGTGGGAACTGCGTTGTGACTGACTGGTCAAAAGCAAATAGCAGCAATTGCTAAAAACGCATATTTACGAATTAAGCGAAAAACATTTTTTGCGCAAAACGTCGAATAATTCTGGAAATTACTCAATTCGAATGGTTTTTAAAAGCACTTGTGAGTAATTTGTGAGTCTTATAATGAAAATCACGGCCAAAGAAAACAATACAAACGACATATTGCAAACGTTTCGATAACTCCTGCTATCATCATCAGTGCACTGATAATGATAACAGGAGTTGTCGAAACGTTTGCAATATGTCGTTTGTATCGTTTTCTTTGGCCGTGATTTTCATTATAAGGCTATCCAGCGCTTTTCGTGTACTAAATTTGTGAGTCCATGGATAGGTTTGTACATTATTTATTGACGAGGCCTGCTCTCTCACTCGCCCTCGCGATTCACTGTTTGTCGAACTTTTATCGAATAACTTGATTATCTTATTAGTTACGACGTACAGGCGCCTCACACACGTCATTAGCAATCGAAACATAAATATATCAACGTAAGTAGCTTCCCACTTACCCCCCCTCCAACAAACATCACCTTGTGTGCTGGTAACCTCAAAAATAGTAATACCACATTTGTGGAGCAATGCAGGAATGACGAGTTCAAAATATGGTGACGGCTTCTCTGTAATACATTTTGCTGTAGTACTTGCAGTGATGTGCAGGCACAGTCTAGCATGTGTGTTACTCTCTGGCTGTCCAACTACCATTGTTTAGCCTACAAGTTAGTACCTTTTCACTGTTTGTGTTGTTTAACCTGCGGAAGCGTAAACTGGTGCAGTCACCGCTCCCCGAAAAGTTTTGCTTTGGAAACTTAGGTTATTTGGCAGCGTGGAGGGGGTAGTCGCAAAAGTGGAAGCTACAAACAATTTTGAGACAGGTAAAGAGAAGTGCAAAGTGAAGCGCGAACCTCAGTTGAAACGGAAAGGGACCAACATTAATGCTTCCCTGTTAACGGATGTGAAGCTTTTCTCCGGACCCCCCTCCCCTTTTTGCACGTCATTAAATATTCGCAGGCGTACACTCCGGTGACGCAACGCTGGTGACGCCACCGCAAGATTTGAATGACGAAACTGTTGAGAAAATCTTCGAGATCGTGCGGGACATCGGCAAGGCACTGGAAGTGAATGGCCCTTTCAACCTGCAGTTGATTGCTAAGGTAAGTCGTGTCGCGTTTAGTGTTCTGCCCAGCTCAGGTTGAAGTTCGTGAGAGCAGGACTGGTTGAGTGTTTGTTTTTCATTTCGTCTGGTTGGTGCAGCTTTGGCCAAGGCGGCAGTCAGACCCCTTTTCTCAACAGACCCGCTCTCTGTTATCTTCATGCCTTCTACTTATGTTTGAAGCGACATACAGTAGGTTTCCACCATCATCATCTTCTATAGGGTGGTGTTTGCCTTCATGCTGATGTCCAGTTATAATTTAATGCATTGTCAACATAAAAAAATGTTTTTTTTTTCTGATTTCGCGTAAATGTGAAAAACCCGCGGTTACCAACCAAACTTTCTACCAATAAATTTTAAGACCTTAGTTTCCATCATGCTGTTTATACTAACTGTATGTTACGCTCCAGGATTCCGAAGCCCAGTGCCACGTGCCAAGCTGCCAGGGCTGAAAAGAAGTCGGTAACAGAAAGCTAACTTGATATAGTATTTTTCCCCGTGATATAGATGGATATAATGCGATTATTTGCGGCCTGCTTTAATTGGCAAGTTAAACAAAGCTTTTGATGGTGCAGTTGATTCCTACAAGCATGCGTCCGTGTAGCAACGAATTGGCACAAAATTAGTGAGATTGATTGATAATTGTTCTTCAACGCTATAGCCTAATTATAATTATATTATCAAAGTTTAAGCCTGATTAATGTATACTGCCAGAACTTCACTATACCAGCTTTAATATACATCACCTTTTTTCAGGCTTTCGCAAAAAAATAGAGAGTGTTTTAAATGAACCTTGCTGAGTAATCGTTTATGTTAGTCGATTCTTTATGATTGCTGCCAAATAAATGGCCAAATAAAATAATTACCTTTGCAAACTGCTTCCATACAGCTGTTGTCCTATTAAACATTAGGTTTACATTCATTCGAGGTATGCATACCGCCATAGTTGCTTGATTTTTCCCAATGCTTGTAAATGCATGAGGCATCTTGGCTGTTTGGTCACTCTGCAGTAATAGATATTTCCAAACAATATCTATTAAGCTAGACGTTATTTTGATCGTGAATCTGAATATTGATCTAAAACTTCGCTTACACTTTCAACTTCTTTGCGTTTGTACGAAACGAGATAGAGAGGTGGTTGTGCCGGTAACATCGTTTCGTTGCAAATCTGCAGGAAAACCAGTTGAAAGTGATCGAATGCAACGTCAGAACCTCCCGCTCATTCCCCTTCGTATCGAAGACGCTCGACTGCAACCTGGTTGCCATCGCAACGCGTGTCATCATTGGCACTGACCTGGGCCCCGACCTGGCTCCAAGCAATCAGGCCGTTGGCCTCGACTCCCCGAAACATCCGGTCCTGCTGCCGTTGAGGCCGTCCCGAGTCGGTGTGAAGGTAAGTGAGCTTGGGGCAGTTCATGGTGTTCTTCAACAGCTACACTACTGTTCCTTGTATTGACCTCATAGTGAATCCTTGGCCAGCAGCTTAAGCAGTTACAGTATTTCGCAGTTACATAAGCAATTACATTATTGTGCGATGTGCTCAATAATCAGTACCTGTTGTCATACAGCAGAAAGTAGCAGAATTTTATAACTGACAACAGGCTGGGAAACGCCTGTACAGCCTCTTACGAAGGAATGCGTGCTCACTTTTCGATTCCATTTCAGGTTCCCCAGTTTTCCTTCTCTCGTCTGGTTGGAGCTGATGTGATGCTTGGAGTGGAAATGGCTTCCACTGGTGAGGAAGAAACAGTTCGGAGCCCTCAGTCATCTGTGTTGAGTTTTTGGAGGCTTGTGTGATTTCGTCAGCTTTTTAAAACCTTTCGCCGGAAACAAATATCAGCGCGCTTTTGACAAAAGCACCATTTCCTCCCCGGACATTGTTGCTGGCACGCAGTGCGACCGCAACGTTTGCTCGCCCTCTTTTACAAAAATGGTCGGGAATTAGAAACTGTCACTAAAATTTAGTCTGCTAATCTTTTGGGTTCTTTTCATGTTATTGAGGAAATTAGAAATCAAACCGGTTGATTCTAAAATTACTGCAGTGCTTCTTGGGAAAATGCTTTCTTAAGCTGTCGCTTTTGTCAATTCTTCAAGCGGTCAAATAAACCCAACTGACATCTCACAAGAATTTGCTTGTTACATCTCTGAGTGCCGCCTGTCGAGGTCACTGAGTGTTTGGTGCAAACCCCTACATCATAGACATCCATTGTTTGCACACAAAACCCCACTTAAGCTTCTTAACCGCTCTACAACCGACCTCAAATACCAAAGCACCGTTCTTTGCCCTGCACTCCTCACCCCAGTATGTTCCCCCCCAGGTGAGGTTGCATGCTTCGGCAACACCAGATGCGATGCTTATTTGAAAGCTCTGCTCAGCACTGGCTTCAAAATCCCCCGCAAAGACATCCTCCTGTCTATTGGAAGTTACAAGGTAATTGTTTCATTGTGCTCTTGTCACTACAGGTTTTTTTCTTCTGAGAAGGTTTTGCTTTTTCTTTTTGACAGCGCGCTACTTTTCGAGTTCTCGTGCCTCCGTTTTGACGTTTTTTCGGAAATGCTTTTCGGTTGATTTGCTTGCAGTGTTGGATTGGCCGTTTGACTGCTGGTTCCCATTTTCCCCCCCATTATAACATTGCGATTATGATGCTATGGCTTTCTTAGACCCGTACATGAAGTGTATCAGAACCAAAAACGCTATCTTGCCTGTTGTTCGCATACAACTCCTGCAAATCGCAGTGAAATTTGTGAAATTACCTCATGCTGTGAAAGCAAGCAACCACAGGTGTTGCAACGTCAGTTCATGACGTACTGGGGTTGTCAATGGCAACGTGCATAACTTGACCTACCGTCAAATGTTGCAGCACAAATCCGAACTCCTCCCATCGGTGAGGACGCTGGAAAGCTTAGGATTCAATCTGCACGCTTCAGTGGGCACAGCTGATTTCTACACGGAACACGGGATAAAGGTAAAATTCTCGAACGTTACGAAATAATGGCGTTTGTGACGCGACAGCAGGAAGTACGTAGGATGGTCGTTCCAGGTCAAATCGGTTGACTGGTCGCTGGAGGAGTCGGAGAAGAAAAAGGACGAGACGGGAAAACGCAATCTGACCATCATGGAATGCTTGTCGAGCAACGCCTTCTGCATGGTGATCAACCTCCCCCTCCGAAGTGGGGGGTGCAGTGGGAGTGGCAGTGCGGCGAGGAATGCGACGGCTGCAGCCACGGCAACAAAAGGCTACCGCTTCAGGAGGCTCGCAACCGAGAGAGCGATTCCTTTGATAACTGATGTCAAGTGTGCAAAGCTGTTCGTGCAGGTGAGTAGGGTGGACTCGAAGACATGAGCAATCAGTAGTAGTTTGTGTATCTGACATCGAACCACAACCAATTTCTTCCAGGCTCTGCGTGAACTGAAATGCCAGACACCGAAGCTCCATCCACACATAGACTGCATCACATCAAGAAGCCTTGTGCAGCTCCCGGGTATGTGTTTCAAGCATGGTACACATTGGAGCTGCATCCAAAATTTTTGGCTTCGGCTCCAACATCTAGAATAGAGTCTCAAACACGCGGGCCGTA
>JGI24159J19872_10008450_pt1 | contig 13473 bp, 7 predicted proteins | sample Ectturendosymbi4_FD_19872 | JGI IMG/M metagenome (IMG submission 19872) | reverse complement strand
GTGCATTGACACATAAAATAAGAAGAGTGGATGTATAGAAAAATGTGCGTATTATGTCAACAAACTTCGCCAAAACGTTGGTTTGGAAACAGGACTAAGACGTCATTTTGTGACGTCACCAACAGCGCACACCAAATACAAATGACTACCCTATGACGCTGAATGAAACCCCCCCCATGAAAAGTTTCTGCGTACGCCACTGCCCCTGGTTATCCTTACTCGGCTGATTTCTAATTAACTTCTGAATGTGAAGGCTTTGCCCAGTATTACAAGATGGACATTTAACACAATAAATTTGATGCGAAAGACTTTCCGGTCAATCTGAATTGCAAATAAGTGTAACTTAAATGCACAACGAATCTAACACCAGAAGCACCAGCAACATGAAGCCACGCGATCGCAGAAGCACAAGAACTGTTCAAAGTAATTATTTACGGAAATCAAAAATATCACTCCATGCGGGAAATAAAGGAAGCAAATTCATGAATGCGTAATTCGCAGAAGTCAAAGGGAACTCACTTTTAATCTTCGAAAGGCGACAAATTAAGGCATGGAAAATCGAATATCATCATTGGGCGAAGTTGAGCAACTTTGCAAACTTTTGAAGATCCGTTACTAGGAAATGAAAAATTGTTCATGTGCACAACTTTGAATAATTCATGAACACTTGCTTTTAGGAGGTATTTTCGCAAAAAGTAGATTTACGTTGAATAAATATTGATGAAACAACGTTGTAAATGGGAAATTGTTTCAACATACCAAAGCTTATTTTTCATAAATTTTAGAAAACCTCTTCCCTGACTAGTTGCTCCCAACTGAGGCCAAAATTTTTGACGTTTTGTGGTGAAGTAGAAATTTTCTAACAGACGTTGAGGTTGAGCATTCTAAAAATGAAAAGAACTAGAGATTGCTCTTTCTCAATTCTGTGCATAGAAATCAAAGCTCACTTTAGATTTTGGGTTTGCTTCTATTTTCAGTATCAACTTTCAGACCAGGGCGCGCATCACGATTCTTTCTCATCAAATTCCGTGCTATCGTTACCAAACGTACAAAGTATTTAAGCGAAGAAAGCAAATTTGGTACAGATTTGCACTTTGTTTCACGAGAAAACAGAAGTTCATCAGTAAATGGTTTTGAAGTTGTTCGAGTACAAGTTGTTATCCTCTGTAACGTAAGGAGATGATGGGTTCTGGTGCATCCACTGGTGCTGTGATGTTCCCGATAAGCTGTATCCATAATTCTGTAAAAACATCTTGGGTAAAAACACTGTTAAGTTGAAGGAGGTGCGAAAAGCAGTGCGATTGTCTCGGACGAAGAATTTCATGTACTAGCAAAAGCATGAAGTGATCAAGAACTTTGACGCTGTTGCCTCATTTACTAGTAGTTTTTAAGATAATTTCTAAACAATGACCTTCCCAGAGTGTTACATTTTAAAGCTAAGCAAAGTTTCCGAAAAGGTGTTGTGTCCAGTAGTGCCTTTTTAGAAAACATGCACATTAATCACCATTACAAAAATGCCTCATTTCATTTGTCATCACTGTCATGGGTCATTACTTTATAAAATTGTTGGTGAGAAGTTTCTGTATTTCGCATTTTTTCTATTTTGTCCGCACACCGCAAAATATGTCACTATAAACAGTAAATGTGTCTGATGTTTCGTTACTTTTGTATTGCAGCTTTTCAAAATGCTTCAGCAACAAAAGCGGTTTTGGGAGCAACACAAAACAAACCGAGTTTGTGTAGAAAATACATTTTATAAACCTGGTTTTTATTTATAATCTGCATTAGATTGCACACAATTTGTGGCAGCAGGAAAAGAGAAAAACCTCTCTTCAAACGAATAAATTTTTCTTCCAACATTTCGTAAGCTTTTTTTGGATGAGTCTGCATTTCAGTGCAGTCGATATTTTTGAAGTTTTCGCTCAAGTTTTGATCCAGTACCTTGGATAAGCCGAACTACTGTTAAACAGCAACTTTCGTTTGCAACAGGCCTACAATTCGGTCGCGACTATAGAATTTAGTGAGATTTGGGTGCGGTGTGGTAATTAGAACTACCTGGAACCAGTGGCGTAGCCAGCCTAAAATCATTTTTTGGGAAAAAAAATTGTGTGGGCCAAAGTTTCTGATTTTTGGTGAGCAACAGTATTTTCTTTAGGATACCGCCTCTCAAAGCATAAAATGACTTGATACGCTAAAAATTTGGAGAGGGCTATAGACCCCTGTGCCTCCCGGCTACGTCTATGCTTGGAAGTAGACTAGGTTACTGAGGGTTTCCAAGTCTTTAAGTTACTGCCACCCCTCTTACGTAACTCAGCACATTTTTTAAAAGTCAAGTGATAATCAAGAGATGTTTGGGAATGCTTGAAATTCGGTCATACTTTGCTGGGCAATACATACAAAACGTCGGGAAACTGTAATTCTAAGCCTTCCAATTGGGTTGTCGTGGATAGATTGATGGTCTTGAGGTTAAGGAATGGTGTCAGTGCATACGGTACATGCGCTACGACCCAAGGGTGAAATATGCACGGTAGGGAGTTAATTTGTTCGATACAGCATATCAACGCAGAAGCAAACACTGCTAGAACGTTCTCGCAACCAGGACGCTGAAAAAACCCTATCATTGTCTAGACGAGGCGCCGCAAAAATTTTTTAAAACAAGCACAGTGCCACAATGCATAAATACATTATAAGCGTCGCAACCTAAAAACAAAACAATTCTACGAAGCACACAATTAACAAAAAAGAAAAATCCAAGCTAACGGCAGCATTACACTCTTGGAGACGACAGGAGTTACCATAGAAAGGCTTATAGCTAAATATGTTTACGTAAAAACAAACCTACTCTTAATTTGAGAGGCTATCCTTATACTGTTTGCAGAAGGTGACATGGGGCAAGGTTCTCAGACTCTGTTCGATTTCATGGTAGAGTATGACCAGGCAATGTTGGAAAGTCGAAGGTTGTTTACCATAGGCGTAGTCAGGGAGGCTAAAGGGACCATGACCTCCCAAATTTTTAGAATATACAGTAATTTTGTGCTTTGAGAGGCGTTTTTCTAAGCAAAATGGTGTTATTCGCCTAAAATCCAACATTTTGCACCCCCCCCAAATTTTTGGGCTGGCTACGCCACTGTTGTTTTGCCATATCGGATATCTTTCCTAATTTTATCTACGATTTTAATTCCAGGTCTGATACCAGTTTTAACAACTTGAAGCTTTGACTCTGAAGTAACTACCTTTTACTGTGAAATGTACACTGGTTTGAAGAAGGAAAAGTCAATGCTATCTCAGCTGAAAAAAATGCGAAAATTTACCTGTTTCACCACAGCACTTTTGCCCCACTCTGTGGGAAGAATTAAGGTTTTAAGAAACTTTTATTACACCTAGTGATTAAGCTGAATTAGCAAGGTAAATGCAAAGCAAGAAGAGCATTGTCCCCGTACCTTTTGCAATTTCGCAGGATAATTTCACTTTTATGTAGATTAACTGCACATTGAAAATCAAAATTACTTTCCATAATGGTGAAATTTTTATCTTCTGCTATATAGGCCCGCTTGCAAACTAGAGAATCAGTCAAAAACCTGCAAACTAGCACTGGCAGGGAATTATATTCGAGGCGAATGCTATTTGGGTGAGTTGCTTACAGCTACAGCCTTAATTTTAGAACTTGTTGCTTAAAAATGTAAAAACGCAAAAATTTTACTTGATCAACTGGCTGTGGTTACACTTCCTCCTAACGTAATTCCACAAAATTTCATTTTAGCAGCAAAAGTAGCGCAATGCCACGAAAATGTATAACTAAACAAAATGAGATTAACCTCGGCTTCTTCGCGTGCAAGTATGTAAGCAACAGTTAAAAATAACATTACGGTATTTTTGACAGAAGATGAGGTTCAACAAATGTTGGCGTGGGTCAACAAAGGTTTGATGGGCCGTTCTTGCACCGTTCTTTTTCAGCATGCCATTCTTTTTCAACATTTTCTTACGTTTTGAATAGCAGTTATGTGTTTTTCAGGGTTGCCATGATTTAGACAAATTTACAGAATTCTATATACAACATGCCGTGGAGTACGTCTTTTTGGGACAATTGAGATAGACGCAACTATTTTTATTGCTTTTATATTATCATCTGTTTGGGTGGTTAGAATTAAATTCTTTTTTTCAAGAAAATTCCTTCCAGTTATCAAAGTTTCTGGTTTGTAGCTGGAAGTGACCATTTTTTTAACGAGCGTTTTCCCCAGCGTTTTGACTAAATCATTCAACTCTATTAGCTCCAAAATTTTAATGGCGCAGTTACCTAAACAATGAAAGCAATGAAAATATATTTGCGCAAGTTATCTCTCACCTGTATTCCTGGAGAAATAGCTATTGCTGGAGCCACAGCTGCCACTTGATTTCTTACGACTGTTCGTCCAGTTGCTTTCTGTTTTTTCGCGGCAATTGCGCAGATACATGTAAGGAATAAAAATATTCCAATCGAAACCGCTACCCAAACATCTGTGAAAAAAGTGAAGTAAGGTTGACCTACAAAACGAATTTTTCAAAACATTAATGTTAGAATTACTCCAAAGTTTAAGCAATGGAAATTTTGAAAGTACATATTTATTGCAAAGCTAAAAAGCATGGCGATTTTTTTCATTCTTCTGAAAAAAACTCTCATGCGTTCCGCTGCGCATTCTCAATCGTTGTTTTTTTTTCATGAAAAATCAATGAAAATGTGCGTACAACTTTTTAAAAAGGGTTGGTCCAAAAACTCCATGTCTTTCGCTGGGCCAGCTATGAGCAGCCGTCAGCCTTCGCTGTCCATCAGTGCGAACATGTTACCTATCTATCTACGTCACTTAATTGTGTACTTGTGGCATTTACGTACTTGAGTAAGATGACACCAAAATTAAGCGAGGAAGAATAACGCATTGTTATAAGGAGAAAAATCGTCTCAGCTGTACGCGCTAACGGTTCAAAGGAAAGTCGGTGATGTGCAGAGTAAAGCCATTTCGTTTATCAGGTCTTGTTGTCATTGTCTACTACCAAAGACGGAAGTGTACTTACACCATAAACTGTACCACGCATAGTAATAGCAACACCTAGGAGATAGAGTAGAGCCGCAGCAGTAGCCAATTTCAACTCCATTATCTGAAAAAGAGAAGAGAAACAAAACTGTACCATTTAAACTCTTTGTTTTATCAAGCTTCTTATTCTAAGTTTTGATCCAATTCTGCGTGTTGTTGTACACTATGGGTTAGGCCAGTGGTCTCCAAACTTTTTTTCCGAGGGCCACATAAGGTAATACAGAACATGTCGAGGGTCGGACGCCCTACGCACAATGTGATTGTTGCAGGATATGTTATGTTCTATCAAATCAACAAATTTTTCGTAAATATACTGTATATTATTTTTTCATCATTGACAAAATGGCTTCCCGGGCCGGATGAAATGGCTTCGCGGACCGCATCTGGCCCCCGGGCCGTAGTTTGGAGACCCCTGGGTTAGTCGATAGAATAAACTTCATCAATAGAATTATTATTGCTAGCCAAATCAATCTTGTTTAAACCAGCTAATTTTTAGATACAAGTTGAGGTATAACGACTTTATGAACTTAGCTTTGTTGGAACGTTTGCGATCACTAATATATCTAAATACTAGTGTTGATCAGAATCCGGTTACGGGACTGAATATTCGGCAGGATAGTGATATTCTAACCAGATCGGGATATTCAAAATCTTTTATTCAACTGACCGGTTTCGCATATTCATGTGAAATTCTGTTTTCATTTGCCACTTGCCATAATTTGCTTAGAATTTGCAAATATTGCCTACATGCCCTATAAAAATATACTGTGGCATACAGTGGCGTAGCAGCCATTTGGACATTCTGGATTTATCCACGGGCGGCAGAATCAGAGGAGGCGGCAAAACTTGATCTAAAACAGTACATTCTAGAAAATATTCTGCACTGTCAAAAATATTCTGAATACAAAGTTTTTCACCTGTTTTTAAATCTGTCTTTCCTAAATTCAAATTGTTTTTCTTCGTAATTCTGTTGAACGCATTGACCTAAAGCACAGAATTACTGCACTTTAGCCAGTTTTCTACACAGTTGTGGAAAGGGTATACGCCTGTTTTGGGTCTCTACCTGGAGATGGGAGATGGAACGTCCTACTTCAGAATATGTAGCCTACCTATTGTGGTTACGAGTGTGATCGACACACGATGGAGTGCAGATTCAGGGGCGTAACTAGGGGGACAAGAGGTACAATTCCTCGGGCGCCAAATCACTGCTGGGGGTGCTGAAAAATCTCAAAAACGCCACAAGTGCTTTCTTCATTACAGTACATTTGCTTCCGAATGACCTCAAGTTCGAATATGGGGCCGCCAAATTTGTTACTTGCGCCGGTCGCCATCTAACCTCATTACTAATCTGTAAAAGCGATACATTTAGGCATTGATGGAATAGTGAATGCATTAGAAGAACTTTGTGATCAAAACAAAATTGCTGGTTCACGAGGTCAAACTCATGACGTGTTAGATTCAATTCAATGTGTTTCTTTCCTGTCTTTTTTACACTTTTGGAAGGAAGTCCTGAGAGACTCTCATGATGCCCAAAAATATTTACAGCAAAAAGGTTTGTCATTGGCGAACTGTGCCCGGAAGATGAAAGCATTTATAGCCTTCTTGAGTGACGAACGTGATGCGCATGGTACGCAGTGAGTTGATAACGCTCTCAAGATTTGTGAAGAATTAGAAATTGCAATTGAGGAGCAACGTGCCAGAAGGAAGAAACGAATGACAGGCGAACAAAACCAAGACGTAGGTTTATCTGATCTTGAAGAAATCAAACGGTGCATCTTACAAGCTGTGGACTGATTTCTTAGTTAAGCAGAAAGGGGATTCAGTGCTATATATGAACTGAACGAAACGTTTAACTTTTTGAATCTCGATGCGTTGTTGCTAAGCGATAACTATGAGGTTGGTATGACTACATTTAAGACCATGTACGCGGATGAAGTTTATTTATCTGAACTGCCAGTAAAGATTGAAAGGTTTAAGTACGATTTTTAACCAAAGCTTTGAAAATCTTCTCTCACCACTCGCAATAGAAACTGCCAGGGTTAAGGCACAACCATAAATAAGACGCGGAGTCCCGCAATCAGCGTTCAGTCAGCCGCTGCAGCACATCCAATGCTGTGGCATTGCTTTGAAACGTGGAACCACTGTTTGTACAAGTCGCTTAAGGTCTAGAATGGGGGAGGATACACTGGGCCTCCGATAGAACATTTTCCAGGCGGCACGAGACCGACGTCGGGACCCCTAGCTTCTGGGGTCCTTGTCGAAACTTGTATAGCTTGTTTGTATAGCAACCAGAATATAGATAAAACAGCTACAATGATAAGATTTTGAAATATATTAATTGTTATAACTGGCTTACGTTTGGGCTTGATTACAGAAAAACACTTTTATCCTCACGGGAACTAGTATTTCTAGTATTTACCGGACCTGGGTACGATGTACCTCGTACACCGTAACCCCTCTCATAGGCCCTGAGGATAAATTGCCTGCTTTATCTATTCTTTCGATTGAAAATGGTTTTGTCTGGAAACTGAATCGTGATGACATCATTTCGGATTTTGCTTCAATGAAGGCTCTACTAGTTGATTTTTGAAATATCAGTGATTAAAAAATAACCTGCATACATTTTTTAAACCTCGTCACGTGTTTTGCGTTGCGGCCGAGGTGGCTGGAAGACATATAGCTAACATATTTTCACTCCTACTTTACGAAATGTGATACTATTCGTTCGTGCGTCTATCGCATGTCGTGCTTTGCAAAAGTTAGTAAAGCGGTTGAAACGTACTTTGTGCAATGACATCCTTCTCTCATCAGCATACATAACACGCATTTGGGTTTTTGCACTGCGAGCAACGTTCCTAAAAATATTTTTTACAGTGATGCTGACCAGCGTAGTTAAGCTACATTAATGATTCCGAGGATGGGGGGGGCGGCAGAATAATATATGCTGCTACGCCACTGGTTGCATAGACACAGAAGTGAAAGCACTGAATTTCGTCAAAATAGTGAATCGTTGTCACTATAAGCAGTGAAGGGATAATAACCAGTTTCAGTAGGACCGAATGGTGGTCGTTGTGGGAAGGTAGGGCAGTTGGCTCATAGATTTTGTTACTCGCTGTGCTTAAAATAGTTGCAGTAGAATTTGCTTAATAATTCCCTGGATAATAATCAAACCGAGTAATAAATCAAATTTTCTTCAGGACGGAATTTCTGCATTGAAAGAAAGGTAGTTTAATAAATCCGAAATTGTTTTCATTTATATATTTTAGTCTTGAGTTGCCTGCTTTATCTGCTCTTGCTTAGCCTTTCAACTTTTCACCGTATGCTTCGATTGCAGATTTCAGGACTGAGGATGCGTCGTATTGCGTGGAATCGATTTCCTTCAAAAACATTTGCTGATTGATTACACTTCGACGCCTCTGTTGTGTCTAGTTACTTGAAATAAGATATGTGCAAGTTTGAATCATCGCAAAGTCATGAAAGCAGAACACAGTCGACTGATTCATCGAAAGCTTGCAGATAACTTTAGATGTTTTCTTTCACCAGTTTCAACATTTCTAGGCACAGCAGGCATCTTTGGAACCGAAACGCTTCGTTGTACAACTATGCAAGAAATCTGATAAAATTTTGCCAGCTTTTTAGATATATCAAATTTAACATGGACGAAACTGCGATCAACTATAGTGCTCGGAAGATGGCGCATGTGTTGGAAAAAATAAGAAAATTCATCACTCCACGATAATTAGCGCAAAAGCGCTTCAAGACAGCAAACGATCAGGCGAGACTGCTAGTAGCTTGCAACATTAATGGTGACAAAGAATCACAGTTGCTCGTGGGAAAAATATGGTATACTCGATGTTTCAAAACTATACAAAATCTACCCATCCGTTACAATTCTTTCTTAAATACGTGGATGGCAAGCACCCATTGCACAATGGCGTATATCACTGGATTGCCGTCCACAGAGGGAAGAGAAAAAGTAACCCGTTTGGTGGATAACTGCTCAGCCCGCAATTACATTGCAAGTTTGCAAAACATCTTAGTGGCCTAACTGAATGAGGGGCATGGGGAAATTTTCTTCCGGCGCAGCATTTTGGGGACGCCAAATTGAGGTCGGAATGTTGCGTAATAATTACAAAATGTCGAATGTCAGTGACCGTTACCCAGTTGCGAAATCTTATCAAGATCACCAAGGTTCGCAAAGCGAGGTGTTACGAACCTTCGTTAAGTTTTGAAGCGGAGATTCTGTCTCCAGCTAACAGCGCCAGCATGTTGTTTGACTCACAGCTGCGTCACAAGATTCTCAGACAGCAATGGTTGTGAACTTTCCGACTTCGATCTCATTCTATGCTTGTGTGATATTCACAGTGGGACGGGAATTCAACGCTCAGAGTACATACACAATGCAACTGCACATGCTTTTAGAGCAGCGACGAAACTTTCATCATTTCCTTTATTTCATAATACACCGTAGTATTTCTTTGAATTGCCGTTAATGCTTAAGGCTATTATCCAAAAAAATATTTTTGCATCTTCCAATCTTGTTTATTTGTTAGTTAGGCAGTTTTGTATAAAATCATTTGCGTTTAGTTTTTCATAGGCATTCTTCTATCTGTCTTTCTTTTCTATGTATTCGTGAGTCTGCCCCCGGTCAGTCTTTTATGATTTTCTGAAATGCAAAACGCCGGAAGTGCATAATTCAAAACCCCTACAACTCACACAAGGGGTGATTGTGACCAGACGTGACAAGAGAGGGGTAACAATGGATGCACTGCATTCGGGATCTTCAACAGGTTCTGACAAACCCGTGCCTTAGAAAACAAGGTGCAACTCCGGTCAATTGGTGCAGTGTTATCGGAAGACGTTTGTGCCCATTAAATTATGTCAATTTCATGTAGAATTTTGCAGATGATCAGGAAACTTTTTGCCTAGTTTTTGCATTTTTTGTTAGTTGTTACAATTAAAATGTAATACCGCAATTTGGAGTGTCGCAACACAACAGTTTGAACGTTCAGTCGTGGCCGAAATTTCAAAGTGGGAATAGGCTTCACGCGAATCGATTAGATTCTTAACTCTGCAACAATTAATGATTTCCAAGATTCAAAGGTGGCGACATCAATCCTGTGACGTCACAGTCATATGACATATTCAGACGGGCCAACAGAAACAGCCATATGCGGGGCCCGGGTCAGCTTTCGACGCCCCTTTAGTCCCAGCTCAATCTTCGCATCTATGCTGCCACGCACGGACGGGTTGGGTTCGTCCAAACTGGCTTGCTTTTCGGCCGCGGGAAACCCTAAGGTACGCCGCTGAGTGCACTTTCTTTCACCAAACACAACATCTGTTTTGCAGCCTTGCGATGTGGGAATCATCAGGACGCTAAAAGCACACCTCAGGCATGAGATGCGCTGAAAGGCCGCTGATGCAATTGACAGTAGCAAAAATCTACTTGCAGTTCTGCCTATGCTGAAACGCATCCACTTTCTCGATCCAATGTTTTGATCACAGAAGCCTGGGTCAAGATTTCAAGAGTCACGTTGGAGGAAAGGAGGTTTCATTGCTGAGGTAGGAGCCATCCACTTGCCTCCTGATGTACGGCTGCTGCCATGTATATATATTGCAAACGTTACGCAAGAACACAGTTGAAAAAATCATTTACCTTCACATATGAAGAAGATGTTGCACTGCTCATAAGCCTGCAAAAACACATTGTTGAGGTAAACGCACTGTACTTTACTTCAAGACTACATGCTTTTTTATTAATTTTATCCACACTGTGAAAGATGTAAAGTAAATAACTGAAATTTGTTGTTTTTCCTTCCGATATACGCGACGCAAACAAGCTCGTACAAACTTAATTACTGCAAAACAGTTTTATTTCCTCTTCGGAGTGTTACTTTGTTTTAACATAGTTTTCTTTTTTCACTATGGTTTACGATTGATGTCAAATTGAATCTTTTAATGTTTGCTTTGAAAACTTTTGCAGAATGATTTATTGAGAAAAGGTAAAAACTGAAAAGCGTTTCTGCTCTGACGCAACACATGCAGGTTGATTTTATAGAATGCGGAGCGCTGGCCCGAAACCAAGACAAGTCCTGGTAAAAATACCAAATCTTCAGAAAATATGAGGCAAGCATCTTACTTGCATTTGAGACTTACTTGCGTTTTTGCGATGAAACCGCACAACAGCAAAAATTTGACAGCACTGGACACTTGCATGCTTGTCATGCGTTTTGCTCGAGGTGGAGTACACATGTACCTTAATGACGTTAACTAACACGACTTGAAAAGCAATTACAGCAAGATTAGACAATGATCGCTAAGTTTCTAATGTTTAATGCCTGCAAACAAAAAAATTCATCCAGCTGAATGGAACGATTCTTCTTAGTAACGATATTCGGAGTTGTACAATTTTTTGCGTTAATCAAATTTTCGCTCGGAAGTATATCGCGTATTGATGAAAAGCAGCTCCTTGCGTTACAGACTTTGCTTGTTTGTCTGATTTTGATTTCTTTCCTGTTATGCGAAGCGAACGTCTGTAGCATTGTTATCCATCAATTCAATACGTTTGCAAGGAAATTTCTCGTACTCGCGATTCTGCTGAGCTCCATGCGGTCGTGTGCCGGCCATACACCTGATTATCTACTTAGCTTGGTCATTCATCTGCTCACCTATTTATCGTAAAACTATCTACAGGCCTACCGCGGCCTAATATTTACTGTAGGCATACTGCCGATTATTATTTATTTCACTTAGACACAAAGGCCGTAGGTAAGTAAAAAAAAAGGTTCAACACACAGGTTAGAGAAAGGGTTCCCAACGTGGGGTACATTTGCCTATACGAAGGGGTACGTTTAAAGTTAGCAATAGCAGGGAAAAATAAATTTATATATTATTTATTTCCAAATATTTATGCATATATCAGTGAATATTATTTTCAAAAATCACTATACGCCTGTCGATTACATATATATACCATCATTATTCGTGATAAAATATTTGCCAAAAATCCGATCAATTTTTTAAACAACTTTCACATGAAACTGTATTAAAAATCAGTGAATTGTTGTTATTTTACTAAGCATTTTTGTCACAAAAAATCTAAGGGATGCATGCTTATCTGTCGCAATGCTGAAGGGGTACATGGTCAGAGAAAGGTCGGGAACCCCTGGGTTAGAGGAACAAAAAAGCAATAACGGGCGTTGTTAGTATGGCGGTAAGGCGGGTTAACTGAGATTTTTTTAGAACTTACAGGGCCATGCTTTTTTTCGGTCATTGTGGATGTTAAATCCGAACGTGATGGCGTTTTTGACTTGCGACCACGTTTGACTCTTTAAAATACCATTTTACACAAAATGTCGCCTAAAATTACTACTTTTGTCGGATTAAAGATGCAACATAGCGTGGAATGTGGCCTAACATGGCACGGGTTCTTAACCTGGGGTCCGTGAAGACCCAAGGGTCCGTGAAGGTAATTTAAGGGGTTGTTGAATATGATTTGAAGAGTTCATAGGCTTTGCTGTGACATTTGGAAATGGTTTACAAACTTTGCAGATATTTCCATAACTACTACGATTATCAAGACCTAATTTCAAATATTTATTGCAACGTTTTTTATTGGGGGATCCGTGACTTTTATTATGGGTCCGTGACCCACAAACCTTCATGAAACGCTGATATGTAGGTTTTGTTGGTCGCAGATCGCAGAATTAGCACTGTTATGATCGTAAGGTAGAGAGGTTATGCCTTATGTAGTAATTGCATACAAAATGACTGTTAATTTTGCCACATTTTTAGGAAATTGTCATGCAAACGCATCATCTGTAATAATTATTGACCGTTTAGTGTAAATACAAATTTACTTCTGACGAGCTGCGTACAAGCATCAGTACAGTGTTTTTTTTATCGGGAAAATCCATGCTGGCATGTACTTTATTCGGAAGTGCAAGGCCTACATTTCGGTAGGCCACATTAGACACTGGTCGACCTGTGGTTTAGTGGGCCGCTGCAGACCTGTAATTTTTAGATAGGCCCCTGCTTGACCCTCTTGCTTTATCACAATAAGACACGTTTTTAGGTCACCCTGTTCACTACCTGCTGAGCTCGTTCACGATTTGGAATGATTTGCCTTACTTCAGATTTCTTGGCCTGGTTTCATGTTTGATTGTAAAATATTAAACTAGTGGAGATGTTAACGTGTTGCAATGCTTTATAGGATACGATATTACCTAAGTAATAATGAATTGAGATCAGTTTACTAAAGTTTAACTTATAGTCATCTTCAATATGCAATTGGTGTCTGGGGTGGAGCTAGAAAAACAGCTTTGAAGCGACTGAATGTTTTACATAACAAAGTATTAAGAGCAATGACCTATAGCTCTTACAAGTCGAGAGTCTCACCATTGTATAA